>ERZ808246.118-NODE-118-length-65523-cov-4.262877_pt1 | contig 65523 bp, 49 predicted proteins | sample MGYA00521083_ERZ808246 | MGnify/ENA primary metagenome ERZ808246 (study PRJEB31516, sample SAMN03275577) | gut metagenome | biome: mammalia-associated habitat; material: feces | host: Papio cynocephalus | place: Kenya | collected 2012-07-07 ... | reverse complement strand
CATTCTAGAAGAGGGGGGTGTATTTATTTCGGACATGGGCCGGATTCCTACCAAAGACATTTGCAAAGTTCTTGGTATCGGGGTAGCGGATAGAGTTAAAACATCTACACTATTTTTCATTTCTTTGATTTTTTCTTTTTGTTCAACCCCAAATCTTTGCTCTTCATCGACTACTAGTAAGCCTAAATCTTTGTAAACAAAATCTTTAGAAAGCAAACGGTGAGTGCCGATTACTAAATCTATTTGGCCTTTTTCGATTGCTTTTAAGTTTTGCTTTTGAATAGGTTCTGGAATAAGCCGAGAAAAAAGGGCCATCCTTACTCCGAAAGAAGCAAACCTTTGCATTGCGACTTCATAATGTTGCCTAGCTAGTAATGTAGTCGGGCATAAAAGAGCGACTTGTTTACCGCTTGATATGGCTTTAAATATAGCTCTAAAGGCTACTTCGGTTTTTCCAAAGCCTACATCACCACACACCAACCTATCCATTATTTCAGGACTTTCCATGTCTTTCTTTATGGCGTCGACAGCCTTTTGCTGATCTTCTGTTAGCTTATAAGGGAATTCGTCTTCGAATTGTTTTTGTAGTTCATCATCTTTAGGAAAAGCAAAGCCTTTATTCCTTGCTCTATTCCCATATAAATCAATTAATCTATCAGCCAATTCGTTGATTCTATTGTTTATTTTGGCTTTTCTTTTTTCCCATTCTTTTGTAGATAGCCTGCTTAATTGAGGTCTTGCACCTTCTCTTCCGGCATATTTTCTAACTAATCTAAATTGCTCCAATGGGACATATAAAAATTCATTCCCGGCATAAGCAATGTGAAGAAAATCTCTATGCTTCCCTTCTACTTCTATTGTTTTTATATCTAGAAACTGGCCAATCCCGTTATATTCATGCACAACATAATCGCCCGGCTTTAACTCTTCATAACTCCTTAAAATCGTTGCTTCCTTAAACCTAGAAGTAAATCTAGAAGCCACTCCTCTTTGACCAAACAATTCATTCGATGAAATATAAGCTACTTTTATTGATGGTATTTCAAATCCTTCGGATAAGTTAAATGGGGAAAAGGCTAAATTAGATTGAGGGATGTCTAAGTCTTCAACGCTTTCAAAGTCCAGCTTCCCGTCTTTTAAAAAGCTCTCAACTGTTTTTCTTTGCTGACTTTCTTTTAAACATATGATCACCTTATTTCCGGTTGATAGATAACTTTGAATAGTAGGAAGAATTGATGAAATAGATTTGCCGGTTAAAGAAATTTTATGAACAGAGAAAGAAAAATCAGAACTAGAAGAAGAAAAAAATGACCCATGTATTAATTTAACCCCGTCCAAAGCCTTTGAAACACCTAAATATTGTTCCAAATGCGAAACACATTCGCCTTTATAGAAAAGCTCTCCAAAATATTGATGAGCCTCATCATTAAGCAAAGTGACGGATTCTTTAAATTGATTATAATTAGGAAAATAAACAAATTTAGGATCAAAATAACTTATAATCGAGGCGGCCTTTGAATTAGCAAGGCCGTAATATTTATACATTGAAGCCCTATAATTATTTTTAGAATATCCTTCCAAAATAGAGCTAACACTCCTTTTTAAATCGTTAAATCTTTCTAAAGGAAGTTCTTCTTCATCTTTGCTTAATCTCTCATTTATTCTTAACTCAAAACCAGGAAATTCTTCTTTGGGTAAGAAAAAATCAGTAGAAGGTGCAATGCATACTTCAGTCAATTCTTTTTTTGACTCTTGGCTTGCTACATCAAATAATCTAATGGATTCGATTTCATCATCGAAAAATTCAATCCTAATCGGATCAAGATAAGAAACAGAATATATATCTAAAATATCTCCTCTTGATGCAAATTGAAGTGAATGCTCCACTTTATCATTAATAGAATACCCGTTTTCAATCAACTTCTTTTTAAGCGTAGAGGGATCTATTACGTCGCCCTTTTTTAAAAAAATTAATTGTTTCTTAAATTGCTCTTTACTAGGCAAAAAACGAAGCAAAGCACTTGGATGGGTAACTAATATTTTCTTTTTGCCATCAAGCAAGCGAAACATTGCATAAAGACGTTGAGCCTCTAATTCCAAGCTAGAAGAAAGAGTTTCAGCCCTAAGCAATTCATCCGAAGGAAAAAATACCACATTTTCTTCGCCTAAAAAGTTAAGGAGAAACTCGTATAACCTTTGACAAGAATATTGGTTTGGCGAAACCAAAACATAATTGTCTTCTTTTTCCTTAAACAAAGTCAAAATAGCCAAGGCAGGGCCAAGAGTATCATCGCTTACAAAATTAGATGAATATTCACCCAAATTTTGAATAAACGGAATGTTTTTTAATAAAGAAAAAAGAGTATTATTTTTCATTTAGTTATAATGATTCATTGCATAATTAAAATCATGCAAAAGACAATCTTTCAACGCAAAAGTCGCTTTTTTAATTGCTTCTTCTATTTTTGTTTTGCTTTCGCCAGTAGGCTTAGATAAAACATAATCTATGGAACCGTGAATTGGCTCGCCTATGCCGATTCTAATTCTTTTAAACTTATCGCTAGACAAACAATCGATTATATTTTGCATTCCTTTATGCGATCCGCTAGACCCGGATGGCCTTAACCTAATCTTTCCTTCTTCAATAGCCATATCATCATAAACAACAATTAAATCGCTAATATCGATTTTAAAAAAAGACATTAAAGGAGAAACAAATTCTCCCGATAGATTCATAAAAGTTTCTGGTTTAGCCAAAATAATATCTTCTTTAAAAGAAGGGTTCTTAACAATTCCGTATAGGCCATTATATTTTTTTCTATCAACGTCAGTCTTCGCCATTTCAGCAAAACTATCTATAACATCAAAACCCATGTTATGACGAGTATGCTCGTATTGCTTCCCGGGATTTCCCAAACCAACAATTAATTTCATTTAACTACTTCGACCTCGACAACATTGGATATTTTATTCGCAACATTAATGATTTTATTTATGCCTTCTTGATCGTAATACTCAACAGGGTGTTCCATAAATTGAGCAATCATAGAAGGGGGAACTCCGTTTTGGTTTCCATTGCCCATCATTTTTAAAGCCATCTTTAGCATGACCTTTTGGAAGAAAGGCAACTTAGACATTTCAAAAGATCCTCTAAGTTGATAATAACGAACATGATATAAATCCAATACATTTTTGTTAATTATATCTTCCCTGCCTTCTTTTGAGGGGATAGACATGCCAGAAGAAAAAATGATGACATTTTTATTTTCCATATCATCGTAATGAGATAAAAAATCATCAATACCTCTTATTTTTCCGCCCATTACCCAGCCTCCAAAAATAATGAGGTCATATTTTGAAATCTCTTTCCATTTGAATTTCTTTAATGGAACGGCCTTAGTAGAAAGGCTAGAAGCTATATCTTCGGCATATTTTTTGGTAGAACCTACCTGAGAAACATATAAAACAATACTTTGCATAGCAAACATAGTACCACAGACTTGAAAAAAGTTCCCTTTCTTTATGCAGTTTTATAAAATAGTTTTTATGAAAGTAAAAGAATTCTTTATAGATTTGGCCAAAGGCGCATCACTAGGTGCTGGATTACTTCCTGGAGTTTCGGCGGGAACAATAGGCTTAATCGTTAATATTTATGATAAATTAATAATGGGGATAAACAATTTAAAGAAAAATTTTATAAGAGCATTTTTGACATTGCTTCCAATTGGCATAGGTTGGGTTGCCTCTGGCGTTATCCTTCTTTATTTACAACATTTAGCTTGGGATTATATTCCTTTTTTAATAGTATGCATTTGTTCTGGCTTTATTATTGGAGGGCTACCAACTATTTATAAAGAATCTGGCATTGAAAAAGCAAAAGCAAAAGATACAAGCAGGTTTATCATCGGTTTCGTTTTGGCTTCTTTGATAGGAATTATGTCAGTTTTGGCTTATGTGTTTAATTGGTTTTCCTTTGAGGAAGCCTTTTTAAATCCAAATTCTAATTGGTGGGTCTATATCGTCATTATTGTCATCGGTTTCGTTTCGGCCGCGGCTTGTATTATCCCAGGCATATCTGGCGCGATGATTTTATTTATATTTGGATTATACCAACCGGTTCTAGACATTTATTTTGGGGAAAATTCCATTATTCATAATTCTGCTAGATTATCTTCTGGGCTTTTATTAACTCTATGCTTAGTAGTCGGAGTAATTATTGGCTTTTTATTTATTTCTAAAGTGATGAAATCTTTGTTAGAAAAACATAAAAGAGGGACATATGGTTATGTTCTTGGATTTGTAGTAGGCTCAATAATCGCGATGTTTTTAAACAACCAGATTTGGCCAACCTATTTTAACGAAGCAACTTCTAAACCTTGGCAATTTGTAATCGGCTTTATCTTGCTTATCGTAGTTGCGGTAGCAACTTTGCTTTTGATAAAATTTGCTACAAGGAAAAAACAAGCTGAAAATCAAAATATTGGTTAACGCTTAGAAAAGGGGTCAAATATGCCGCGCACACCGGAACAAAATAGAATTGTTAAAGACAAAAGGAAAGCCAAAATAACTGACAAGGCTTTAAAATTGTTTGCCGAGGTAGGTTATAACAATATCTCGGTTGACCAAATAACAAAAGCCGTTAGATGCTCACATGGCCTTTTTTATCACTATTTTGATTCAATGGAAGATCTCTTTGTCTATCTATGGAAAGAATTCATAAGTAATAACAACATAATGTTCCCAATAAACGAAGCTTTAAAAACAGGTGGAACAAAAGGATTAAAAACATTAACCGACCATTACTCATCAATCACAAATAAATCTTCATTAAATTTTTACGCTTTAAAGATAGCCTTGTGCTTAAATGAGCTAGACAATATCCCTGATGAAATAAAGAAAAAAATGAAAGACGTGGACTTAAAAAGAACACTTGCAAAACTAATTGATCAATCACAAAACGAAGGAAACGCCATTGCGGGAGATGCAAATCAAATAGCTAAAGCCATATTTGAATTAATCAAAATAGATGTTGCCAAAAACATGAACACCAAAGGTAAAAAATCCATTATTTCCGGTGATATAATTTTAGAAATGTTGATGAAAAAACCTTTATCCGAAATATAAATAAACGATACGTGTATTAAAATAATAAAGAAAGCAAGCCTATAAGACTAATGGCAATTAAGTCCTTTTCTGGCTTGCTTTTGTTTTTAGTTTTTATTCATCCTTTTTAAAGGAAAAGAAAACCGCACCAAAAAGCCCTACAATCAAGGCGATTAAAGAAACGGTCAAAACTGTGTTGTAGAACATATCTGTTCCAGCTGAATATCCAATCAAGGATCCTAGCATCGCCAAGCTTGAGCAAGCCATCAATGCAATTGAGGTAATAAACAAACGTTTGAATTTCATATTTTTGCTCCTTTGTATTTATTATATGTCAAAAGAAGAAGTGAGGTTAGTGCTTGCCTCTGTTGGCTTTCGCTTTCAAAAAGAAAGTCAAAACGATCACAAAAGGGCGATGCTGAAACCACCGTTGCACAAAGCAGAAGAAGTTTTATTTTCATAAACACGCCTCCTTTTATAAATATTTTTGGGCAATTTAATTATCTAAATAAAATAAAATATACAACATATAGAGAATTAATTTTTTCTATAAAAAAAATCATTGCTTTGAACCGAAATTAATTACTAAAATTATCTAATCATGATGGGGTCGGCAAAAAAGTTAGTACTCGCCTTTGGCGAATATATAAAAAGAGAAAGAACTACAAATTTCTCAGTAGAAAAGTTATGCAAAGAAGCCGGCGTACACCCTCAAACATTTTATTATTGTTTTGAATCCAAACAGGATTTTTTAACTTTTTCTTTAGAATTGTTCTTTTCGCATTTAATATACTCACCTAAAGAAAAAAGCATAACGGAATTAAATAAATTTTACGATTCAATAATCAAAATGTCCGATAAGAAAAAAGATTTTGCTGAAAACATATTTTTTAATGGCCCAGACAAAGAAATTGTAAACGAATATTTTTATCGTTATTTGTCTAACTTGTTTAGCAAGTTGTCAAAAAAACTAAGCAAAGAAAACAAAGTCATTTTATTCGGAGCCGTCATAGGAGTCATGCTTTATTCATCTTATAAAGGCAACGAATTAGATAGTTATCTTTTAGCTACAAAAACCCTTGATTATCTTGAATAAATTTATTTTCTATTTTTAGAAGAGAAATTAAATAAATATTTATATGTCCCTTTTAATTTTTTATATAAAGTCTTATAGCAATTCTTATAGAGCTCTTCATATATCGTATTTGCTTCTTTGCTTGGCTTGAAAGTAATAGAAGGGTGAACCATAGCTTTAACTGCTTCTTCTTTATTTTCAAATTCCTTGATTGCTAGAAATCCAGTTATGGCCGCGCCTAAAGAAGAAGTTTCATTAGTTTGGACTTTAGTAACCGGTAAATTGAATATATCGGCAGTAATTTGACAAATTTCATCAGATCTAGAACCGCCGCCAGCCATTCTGATTTCCTTAAATCCATGCTTTAAGTTTCTAGCAAAGCCCTCACTAGCTAACCTAAGTTCGTAAGTAATGCCTTCAATAATTGCCCTATAAACATGTTCTCTAGTTGTAACATCACTAAAGCCTATTATTGACCCCTTTACTTCTGGCTTATCTAAATTGGAACCCCAAAAAGGTTGGAGCAGCAACCCGTCAGATCCAGGCGGCACATCTTTTAATTTAGCGTTATAGTCTTCTGGATAGACATCATCGATTACAATATCATTAATGTTCATTGCCCCAAATTCTTTAAGAAACCAATTAATCATCCAATAGCCGCGATATATTTGAACATCTAAATTAAAATAATTTGGAACGACCGATGGATAAGCAGGAAAGAATTTAGAAGGGGAAACAAATTTTTTAACGCTAGTTTCAACTGAGCAAGCCGTGCCTAAAGAAATAGAGAGCATGTCATCTTCAATGACCCCTGTCCCCAATGTTTCACATGATTTATCAGAACCACCGGCATATAAAACTAGACCTTCTTTTAAGCCCGTTTCATTGGACGCATCCTTACTAATCTTCCCTAAGATTTCTTGACTGTCGACAAGTTGGCAAAGCTGATTTTTCTTCAAGGAAAATATTTGTCCTTGCATCTGGGTTTCCGGATTTTTATACCAAGTCTTTTTCTTATAATTTAATGGATAATGGCCTGTATAATTAGAAGAAGAATCAATTAATTTTCCAGTCAATTTATAAACAAAATATGTTGATATTGCGACGTATTTATCAATTTTTGCAAAGTTTTCCGGTTCATTTTCTTTAATCCAGTTAGCCACCGTTCTTCTTCTATTCATTTGAATAACTTCACTCATTCCTACTAGACCAAAGGCTAGCCTAGAAAGCAAAGGCAAGGGCTTTTTGCATTTTGCATATCGCTGGTCAAGCCAAAGAATCATAGGGCGTATTATATTTTTATCTTTATCAAGCAAAACGGCAGAGTCTCTAAAACAAGTCATCGTTATCCCTTTGACTCTTTCCATTAATTCCTTATTAAGAGAAAGCCGTTTTGTGCACTTGCATAAACAATCATAGTAATAATTTGGATCTTGCTCGGCATACCCAGGCTTTGGGGAATAATAGGCAGGGGAATATACTTCTTTCTCACTGCTTAATATGTTGCCGGCCTTATCAAAAAGCGAGACTCTCACCGATTGAGTTCCAAAATCAATAGTTAGAATTAGAGATGAATTTTCCATGTTTTCCTTTTCAATTCAAAGTTAATTATAGGGAAAATATTTCGTTTTTGATTATTTTTTTGTTTTTTAGAACGCATTAAGAACTTTTTAGTTCATTTTTCTTATTAAGAAAGATATTAAAATTCATCTTCTTGGACACCCATATAATGTGATAATATTTAACCGCTGGGTCTGAAAACCCTTTAAATATGTGTCATTAGGAGGATACAATGGCAGAAAAGAAATATGTTTATTCTTTCCAAGAAGCTCACGAAGCCCATTTAGGCAAAGATATTCTTGGTGGAAAAGGCAACGGTCTTGCTGAAATGACTGCTGCCGGGATCAACATCCCACAAGGTTTCACTATCACAACCGAAGCCTGCAATCTTTATTACGAATCTGGAAAGAAAATCCCAGATTTCGTCTGGGACGATATCGTCGCCCATGTTCATCAAGTTGAAAAAATTGACAACAAAGCCTTTGGAGGCGGAAAAGGTGTACCACTATTAGTCTCCGTTAGATCTGGTGCCCGTATGTCAATGCCAGGCATGATGGATACAATCCTTAACCTTGGTTTAAATGATGAAACTGTTGAAGAATTAGTCAAAGCTACTGGCAATGAAAGATTTGCCTGGGATTCCTATCGCCGTTTCATTTTGATGTTTACAAACATTGCCAAAGGACATCCACGTACCGAAATGGATGCCATGCTTGACAAAATCAAAGAAGAAAATCACTACAAACTCGATACCGAAGTCACGGTTCCGCAATTAAAAGAACTTGTCAAAGCCTACAAAGCCTATTACAAGAAGACTTTTGGCGAAGACTTCCCAACCGATCCATACACTCAACTTAAGGAAGCTGTCGCTGCAGTCTTCCGCAGCTGGGACAATCCACGTGCCAACGTTTATCGTCAAATGAACGGCATCCCATATGAATGGGGAACTGCTGTCAACGTTCAAACAATGGTCTTTGGAAACATGGGCGAAGATTCTGGGACCGGAGTTGCTTTCTCCCGCAACCCATCTACAGGCGAAAAGAAAATTTATGCCGAATTCTTGCCAAATGCCCAAGGTGAAGATGTAGTTGCTGGTGTCCGCACGCCACTCCACATTGACGAATTAAAGAAGAGAATGCCAGAAGTCTATGAACAATTCATGGCCACCATCAAGAGAATGGAAAATTACTTCCATGATATGCAAGACATGGAATATACCATCGAAAAAGGCAAACTCTATTTCTTGCAAACACGTAACGGAAAACGTACCGCTCGCGCCGCTTTAAAGATTGCTTGCGATTTAGTTGACGAAGGATTAATCGATGAAAAGGAAGCTTGCTTAAGAGTCGAGCCAAAGCAACTTAACGATTTGCTCCACCCAACATTTGATGCCGCCGATTTAAAGAAGCACACCCCAGTATTAAAAGGACTCCCGGCTTCTCCAGGCGCAGGAACAGGCCATATTGTTTTCACCGCCGAAGAATGCAAGGAATTGCACGATAAAGGAACCAAAGTCGTTCTTTGCCGTGCCGAAACTTCTCCAGAAGATATCATCGGTATGGTTAATTCCGAAGCCATCATCACCGCTAGAGGCGGCATGACAAGCCACGCCGCCGTTGTTGCTCGTTCAATGGGTAAATGCTGCGTTGCCGGATGCACCGATGCCATTATTAACGAAGAAGCCAAGACCATGACCATTGGTGAAAAAGTCTACCACGAAGGCGACGTCGTCTCCGTTGATGGATCCACTGGTTTAGTCTATGAAGGCGAAATCAACATGGTTCCAGCTGACTTAGGCGGAGACTTCGGACGTATGATGGGATGGGCCGATAAGTATCGTAGATTAAAGATCCGTGCAAACTGCAACACCCCACTAGATGCCGATAACGCTCATAAATTTGGTGCTGAAGGTATTGGCTTGTGCCGTACCGAACGTATGTTCTTTGCCGATGACCGTATCCTAAATATGCGTTCCATGATTCTTTCTGAAACAACCGAGCAACGTGAAGCTGCCCTTGAAAGAATTCGTCCATATCAAGTCGATGACTTCTACCATATGTATATGTCTGCACCAGACGATATGGTTTGCATCCGTTTATTGGATCCACCACTACATGAATTCCTCCCAACAATCGACGATGAAAAGAACATCAAAGACCTTGCCGAGAAATTAAATGTTTCCGAACAAAAAGTTCGCGATCGTATCAATCAATTACACCAAGCCAACCCAATGATGGGCTTCCGTGGTGTCCGTCTATGCGTTGCCTACCCAGAAATCTATCGCATGCAAGCAACAGCCATCATCCAAGCTGCCATAAAAGCAAGCAAGGAACTTGGCAAGGATGTTGAACCTGAAATCATGATTCCTCTAACCGGCGAATTAAAAGAATTCAAGTTCGCAAAGAATGTTGTTGTTGAAGCCGTTGAAAACGAAATGAAGAAGGAAGGCAAGAAGCTAACCTATCATGTCGGTACGATGATTGAAATCCCAAGAGGCGCTTTACAAGCCGGCAATATTGCCAAAGAAGCTGAATTCTTTAGCTTTGGTACCAACGACCTCACCCAATTGACCATGGGATTCTCTCGTGACGATTCTGGACAATTCTTACCATATTATTATGACAAGAAGATCTATGAATTCGATCCGTTCCAAACTATCGACGTCGAAGGGGTTGGCGAATTAGTCAAAATTGCGTTCGAACGTGGACGTGCCACAAGAAAAGACTTAACGGTTGGTGTTTGTGGCGAAACCGGTGGTGATGCTGCCTCCATCATGTTCTATGATGCTGTCGGACTAAACTATGTCTCTTGCTCACCATTCCGTGTACCTCTAGCTAGACTAGCCGCCGCTCAAGCTAACATCATTCACGAAAGAGAAAAAGAAGCTAAATAAGCTTTGTTTCTTAGATAGCAAAAAAGGATTGCCGCAAGACAATCCTTTTTTTCATATTTGCTATGTATTTTTTTCTTAAAAAACCTTTAAAAATAATTACCGCCGCTTCAATAAATATTACAAATCGTTAACAGTCGCGTTTTCATTATACATATTGAAATAAATGGGCTCATCCTTGTTTTCATCAATAGGCAATATTTCTTCTTCTAATTCAGATATTGAAGAAACTTCGCCATCTAAATATTCTTTTAAAACAGTTTTTGTTTCGATTAGTCTTTCTCTTAAGCCGCCAAGACGAATTTGTTGAACTTCCAATCCGCTTCGATTGTTTTCTTTTAACCACCTATTTCGACAATGTTTGGAAAACTCATCTAGCCTAATTATTGTTTCATCAATCAAAGGCAAATAAGTGGATAGAGCTTTTTTATCATTGGCTTTGTAAGATTCACGTATGTGGGCCCCTAACGTGGCTTTTAGTGCAAGCAAATGGCATAACGAAGATAAATAATCAAACAAATAGGCATATTCTTTATTTCTTTGGCCTGCCTGTTTCAATTTTATTGCATGTTCTTCGAATAGTTTTTCGTCTTTGTAATTGCTCTTGCAATCAAAGTAGCCTTGTAAAGGATCATTAAACAATAAATATTTGCATGGATTAATCAATAAATGATCTCTGCCTTTGGCTTTGCTAGTTAAATAATTAGGCAATTCAAGCAATTTAAAATCATCGTAATTTAATCCTAAGATATTATGAAAATCTTGCTTTATTTGATTTATATCAGTAATGCCATTAGCAACTTCTTTCGCATAAAAAATAGTAGTAAGGGAAGAAAAAATAGAACATTCCGCCCCGTTATCCCCCCAAGCAGTCATGATAATATTTTTAATTCCATTATCAATGGAAGTAGAAATCCCTGCCAAAGTATTTGTCTCTCCATGGCTTAAAAGAGGGGCAAAGCCATTCCAAGTCCAAACACCTCCTGCAAAATACAAATCATTTGGATTGATTTGTTTATGGATATTTATCATGGCTTCATAGGTTTCCCTATCCGGATGATAATAATCCCAATAAACCAGGCTTACATCTTGTGGGACCTTTTTAATTTTTTCTTTTGATATTTTGGCGTTTAAATCATAATATTCCCCGCCGGAAACAAGTCTAAAAAACATATCGGACCATATCATTGGTTTAAAGCCATGCTTAATGGCAATTTCTTTTACTTTATTAAGGTGCCTAATAAAAATATCACTTCTATCTTCAAAGCCATGTATATCTTTAAATTTGCCTAGTCCAAGCATATGGGCTTCATCGCAGCCAATATGGACTCTTCTAGAAATAAATTCTTTTTCCAAAGAGGAAAACATATCGTCAATCAATGCATATGTTCTATCATCATCGACTAAAAGTATGTCATCAATATCATTGATTTGCCTATATTTTTCATGACGAAATATGCAATTTAAATGAGCGAGAGTTTGAATGCATGGAACGACTTCTATCCCGTTTTCTTCTCCAAACCTAGAGATCTCTATAAGTTGATCCTTACTATACCTTCCACGTAGATAACCAAAGTATGGTTGATTAACGACTTCATAAGTGTCTTCTGTATAAAGCATTAAGGACGTGTATCCAATTTTCTTTAAAATAAGAATTAATTTTTTTATGGAATTTACAGTTAAAGTTGCATTTCTAGAACAATCCACCATTAAAGAAAGAAAATCATAATTTTTCATATTTTATATATCCTTCATACCATTCTAAAATTCTATATTTACTTTAGCAATCCGAATCTAGAAAAATAAAAAATCGGCATAGATGACCAACCATGGCATAAACTACCCGCATTATCAAAATCTTTATAGCCTAATTCGGTTTCATAAAATGTTGTTGCCCCTTCATCTAGCATTTTTCCATACACCTTTTTTATATCTTTTAAAATGTATTCCTTATACAAGGGGGAAACCTTTAATAAGGCATCATAAAGAAATGGTTTCGTAACTAATGTTGCTTTGACAAACAAAGTATTTTCATTCGTCAATTCTTTGGCAATAAACTTAGATTCATCATCGTTAGAATATCCAGCCAGAATTGCTAAAGCATTCCCATACTGGCTTAACAGTTCATTATCTTTTGACATTTTAAAATAGCCATTAAAGAAGAATTCTTTTCTAGCGGCTTTTTTATTCTCTTCAAAAATATATTCTAGATTTGTTTGCTTACCTATAGACTTAGAAATAGCAATAAACGACCTTAAGGAAATTACAAATAGACAATTCAAAATCAAATCCGCTTTTTTAACTTGCTTTTGCATCAGCCCACCATCAAGTCCGTTACTCCATTCGTAAAAATTCCAAGTGCCTTGTTTATCAAAAGTATAAACAAGGCCATCTTTATAATTAGATAAAAACGCCTCTAAAATGTCTTTTAATTTAGGATAAATACTTCTAACAAACTCTAAATCATTCGTCTTTTTTAAATAGAATTCTACTGTTTGGAAATAGAACAAAGAAAAAGAAGGTATAGTTAAATTAGACGAACTAGGGGAACAAATAGAAAGAAGTTTATCTTTTCTAAAATCCTGGCTAATTAATTTTAAAGAAGATTTAATTTGTTCATTATTTTCAAAACAAACCGAGCCGGCCAAGGCCTGCATTAATGAATCCATTGTATATAAGCATTGCTCTCTCCACGGGCAATCCTCGTAATGCTCGTGGTAGCAGCACCATAAAGTATAAACACACGTATCGTATATTTTTTTAACTAACGGGTCTTCGATTTTATATTTTATTTCCTCGAAGGGATACCTAACTTCATTTATCCCAAAATAGAAGATATCTATATCGTCTTGGCAAAATATTTCCATATAGCGAAGGCCTATTCTTCTAAAAGTATCTAAAAATTTATTTTGACCCGGTTTAGCTATATAATCGATAGAAAAATCTCTGCTACCTATTTTATAAACTAAACTATTGTTTTCTTTATGCTCGGCATAAGTAATTAGGATATGTTGCTTCGTTTTAGAAACAAATTCCAAATCCAGATGTCCAACCACTTCTTTTGAAAAATCTATTAAATAATGCCCAGTTCCAATTTTTCTTATTTGGTTAATGGCTCTGCCAGCATGAAAACATTTTTTATTAGTTCTTAATTCAATTTCTCCATAATCCGCAACTAAAAAAGACTTATGCAAGGAAGATAAATCATCTTCTTTATTCGCATCAAAAAAATATGAATATCCTAGCTGAGGAGAAATTTCTTTTTCTTTATGGGATAAATAAGAAGCATTTGGAATGGATAATACTTCCTCATCACTCCCTAAAAGGATTTCAAAAGAAGAAGAAACAAAAGCAAATTTTAGCCTAGAAGGACCCTTGCAATAGGAAGAAAAAGTATCCGCACCAAAATAGTAAACAATTATCTTAACGACATTTTTTTCATCTTTCTTGCATTTAACTTTTACCAAATCTGCGATTGGATGATCAGGGTAAGAAGGACTAATTCCAAAATAAACCAAACTATTATTTAAATAAACCGCGCAATCAGAATCACAAACAATCAGTAACGATATCTCTTCCTCGCTAGAATAAAAGGAAGAATAATAAGAATAATATTCATCTTTTTTTGAAGTAGTATTCTCACATATCCATTTAACGCCATTTAATATTTGAATTGCTTTTGTTTCGTCCATAACTATTTTCTTTCTCCTAATAATAAATACAAAAGAAAAGGAAAGGCAAAATTAATATAATTTTCCGCGAATATCCGATAAAAAATGGTTAAAAGAAATAAAATCAGAACTATTTCTTAAAATAATTCTCTTTATTAATTTGTCTTTCTCTAGCAATGGACAAACTAGAAGAAGGGACATCTTTTGTAATGACGCTTCCAGCTGCAACAAAGGAATCCTTGCCAAGAGTAAGAGGCGCTACCAAAGTAGAAGAGCAGCCTACGAAAGTATTTTCTTCAATAAGAGTCTTATGCTTTTCTTTTCCATCAAAATTAGCGGTTATAACACTAGCGCCAATATTAACGTTTCCTTTAATTTCGGCGTCTCCTAAATATGAAAGATGGCAACACTTTGAAGAGGGGCCTAAAGTAGTATTCTTCAATTCGTTAAAGTTCCCGATGACGGCTCCATCTTCTATTTTAGAATTATTCCTAATATTGGAATAAGGACCAATCTTTACCCTGTTTCCAATTGTAGAGTCTTTTATATTCGAGAATATAATCTCGTTATCATTCTCAATAATTGCATTTTCTAAATATGTTGATGGTCCAATTATGTTCCCTTCACCTATTTTGCTGCCTTTTAAAATATGCGTATTTGGACGAATGGTACAATCTACCCCCACGCTAGAATCAGGAGAAATATAAGTCGAATCAGGATCTTCGATTGTAACGCCTGAAAGCATGAGGTTTTTATTTATTCTTTGTTGTATCTTTTTTGCAGCAATAGAAAGATGATATCTATCATTAACTCCCATTGTTTCGTCTACATCAGTAATAGAAAAAGAGCAAACACGCTTCCCATCATTAACAAACATGCCAATGACATCAGTTAAGTAATATTCGCCAGCCGCATTATTGGGAGTAAGTCTTTCAAGATCTTTAAATAGCTCTTCATTATCAAAGACATAAACCCCTGCATTAACTTCTTTAATTAAAGCTTCTTCTTCGCTGCAGTCTTTTTGCTCTACTATCTTTATGACTTTGCCGTTTTCTTTAACGATTCTTCCATATCCTTTTGGATTATCCATTATGGAAGTCAAAATTGTTAAATCATTGTTATTTTCTTCATGCTCTTTTAATAAAGAAGAAAGGGTTTCGCAAGTTAATAAAGGAGTATCTCCGCAACAAATAATGGTCTCTCCTTTTTTATCCTTTAATAAAGCAGAGGTCATCATTACGGCGTGCCCTGTTCCTTTTTGCTCTTTTTGCCAAACAACTTTTGAAGTAGGGGTTACTATTTCTTCCGTCATTTTCCCACCAAAACCAACTATTGTCACAATTTCATTGAATCCAAGCGGCCTTAATGCTTCTAAAACATATTTAACCATTGGCCTGCCAAGAATCGGGAAAGACACTTTTGACATTTCGTCACGCTTGCTTTTCATTCTTGTGCCTTTGCCAGCAGCCATAATAATCGCGTATTTATTCATAATAATTCTCCTTTTATAAAGTTTTTGTCAAAACGGAAATATATCCTTTCTTTTCGTATTTCCGTTGGGCTTCTTTGCATTTTTTTAAATCGGTAGATAAGGCAAATAAACTAGACCCAGACCCTGACATTGATACTATTTTAAACCCATCGCCTATTAAAGACGAATAAATATCGCCTACTACAGGCAATAAAGATACGGCAGGCTTCATTAAATCATTGCCAATACTTTTGGCAATTAAATCATCATCGCCCTCATTTAAACCTTTTATAACGTTATTTGTATCGACCCTAACATTAGAAAAAGAAGAGAAATGTTCATAGACTTCTTTTGTTGAAAGACCTTCTTCTGGTTTAACTATTAAAACAAAATATTTTTTCTTAATGTTAATAGGCGAGTCTATTTCTCCAATTCCGCCAACTCTAGATGGGCGATTATGAATAAAAAATGGTACGTCCGCGCCTATCTTTAAGCCAATGGCACATAATTCTTCCATGCTAGCATTTAGCTTTAGCATTTTATTTAAAGTCAATAAAACGGCCGCGGCGTTGCTGCTCCCTCCGCCTAGTCCAGCCGCAAAAGGGATTTCTTTATGGATATGAATCATAAAGTTATCCTTGAATTGATATACTTCTCTTAATGCATCAACGGCTTTTTTACATAAATTGGCTTTTAAACCCATCAAACGAAGATCGTCGCAAGTTATATAGGTATCGTTACCAAATATTTTATTTATTTCGATGACGTCATGAAGTTCTAACGGTAAATTAACCATATCCAGTTCATGATATCCGTTTTCTAGAGTTTTTATTATCTTTAAAGAAAGATTAATTTTTGCATACGACTTTATGTCCATATTATTTTCCTAGCATTTTATTAGTTTGGTCAAAATCAAGTATTGCTCAGGGGTAATTTCTTCTGGGCGTTTATTTAAATCTATACTTGCTCTTTCCAGTATTTCTTTTGCCTTTAATTCATCGTGAAGAAGATTTTTTAAATTGTTATAAATAGTTTTCCTCCGCTTTAAAAATAGCGACTGAGATAGTTTAAACGCTTTGAAACTATTTTCATCATGTTTTTTATTAAATTCTATAAGAATAACACTAGAATCGACGTGAGGTTCTGGAACAAAGCAATGACGACTGACATTAAATACCCTTTTACTTTTCGTAGCTAATGATAAATACACATTTAAAGGGGAATAATCTTTAGTATTAGTAGGAGCCATTATTCTATCAGCGGCTTCTTTTTGAATCATAAAAACCATCTTTGATGCATTTTTTGCTCCAATCAAGGTTTTTTCAATAATTGAAGAAGTGATGTAATAAGGAAGATTGCCAACTATTTTATTATAAGGGGAATAATCAAATTTCATGGCGTTCCCATATTGGACATTTAAATAATCATTTTCTTTAAAATCTGTTTGCAGTTTGCATAGCAAAGATTCATCAATGTCAATCAAGGTAGCTTTTGCAGGCCCGAAAGAAAGAAAATAACTAAGCGAACCGGCTCCACACCCTATCTCTAATACATTATCCGATTCATTTAGCTCTAATAAAGAAACTATTTTTTCTGCAATATCGGGAGCAATTAAAAAATTTTGTCCTACTTCTTTTTTTGCCAAAAACTTTAATTCCTTAATAGAAGAAAAATATTTACTTACATCCATTTAAAAACTCCCTTAATTGTTGCTTGCTAATATTCATAGAATTGAGTCTTTTTAATAATGTTTTTGTATTTCCAAACCCCAAATGGAAATGCTCTTCGACTTTATTTCTTTTTATGGAGGAGTTTGGACCAGTTAATCCTAGTTCTAGTAAATCACTATACTTTAAATCCCCGTTCTTATAGTTTTTAGAAAGGGTTAAATTTGACAATGACTCTAAAATAACATCTTTGCTAGACTCGGCTACTCCGACTTTATGATGCTTTATGGCTTTTTCTTTTGGAATAAAAGCGTGCTTTAGGTTAGCTATATTTTGGTCAAGTATGTCTCTAATTCTTTTTCCTGGATAATCAGGGTCTGTAAGAACTATGACTTCTTTCCTTTTCGAGACTTCTTTTATGTACTCGATTGTTTCACGTGGAACACTTGAACCATTTGTAATAACAAACTCGCAATCCAAAAAAGAGCTCAATAAAGATATATCGGTGATACCTTCTACAACAATTAAGGCGTTTAGCTTTTCTTTTTTCATAGTTTCACGTGGAACAATCTTTCAAAATTGTCCTTAATTTTTTCTTGCATAAAATCAAGAGGAACTTCTTTTAAAATAGCCATTTGGCAAACTATATAACGCACATAAGAAGGTGAATTAGCCTTGCCTCTAAACGGAACCGGAGTTAAATAAGGAGAATCGGTTTCTGATAGTATCCTATCGATATCCACGGCTTTGACACATTCTTTTGGGGTTATAGAGTTTTTATAAGTTATTGGACCGTCAAAGCCAAAGTAAAACCCTAGTTTTTCTAATTCTTTCATTGTTTCTATAGAACCGGAATAGCAATGCAAAACGCCTTTCCTTTTCGGCGCATATTCTTTTAATATATCCAAAGTATCTTTTGTAGCCTCTCGAGCATGAATTGAAACGGGCAAGTCTAATGAGTCTGCGAGTTTTAATTGTTTTATGAACCATTGTTTTTGAATAAAGTGGTCTTTATCTTCTTTATACCAATGATAGTCAAGCCCAATTTCGCCTATACCTATTACCTTTTCATTCCTAGCCAAATTCTTTATTTCGTCTAATTTTCCATCGTTTATGCCATCTAGATTCTCAGGATGAAATCCTACGGTAGCAAAAACCCCATCATATTTAGAAGCGATTTCCGTAGCTTTAATTGAACTAAGCAAGTCATAGCCAACCACAACGATTGCGTTAACTCCATTCCCTTTGGATTCGTTTACAATCTCATCTAGATTATTAATAAATGCCTCATCATTTAAATGGCAATGGCTATCTACATAAATCATCTTTATTTACCTACACAAAAACGGGAAAAGATTTCATCGGTCAAATCATGGGTCGGATCTTCTCCAAATAATTCTCTGACATAGTTATACGCATTTAGTAAAGAAGAAGAAATCAAATCCATCGGAACCATATCAAAGCAATCTTTTATAACGAGAGAAAGTTCATTGTCTATCTTCTTTAATAAAGACAATTCTCTTTGGTTCGAAAAAGAAGGAGTAGAAAAGGAAGAGTCATTAATTTGCAATGATTCGTACATTGCTTTTTTTAATGGTTCGATATCTTTATTTAAAGCGGAAACATAGATATGTCCCTTTTCTTTTTGTTTTATTAAATCAGATTTGTTAGTTACTTTGATCAAAATTTTATCCTTGCATAAGCAATCAATCTCACTTTCATCGAAAATTGTTTTATCATCACTCACCAAAATGACCATATCGGCTTCTTCAATGCTTTTTTTGCTTCGTTTTATACCTATGCTTTCTACAACATCCAAGCTATCCCTAATTCCGGCGGTATCTAACAATATAAAAGGCACCCCTTTTATTGATAAATAGCCTTCGACAACATCTCTAGTAGTCCCGGGGATATCTGTAACAATGGCTTTTTCTTCATTTAATAATGCGTTTAGTATCGAGGACTTACCAACATTGGGTTCTCCAACAATGGCTACTTTAACGCCTTCTCTAATAATTTTTCCTTCATGTCCTTGCTTAATTAAAGTAGCAAGGCTTTCTTTCATTTGCTTGCACTGAGAAATTACATATTCATAGTTTGTTTGTTCTATATCTTCATATTCTGGAAAATCGATATTTACTTCTAATTTTGATAATAAATCGCTTATTTTTTCCTTTAAGGGTTTTAATAAAGGGGACACTTTCCCTAAATAAGACATCAAAGCCACGTCTTTTGCTTCTTTTGTAGTCGCGTTAATTAAATCATTAACGCTCTCGGCTTCGATTAAATCCATTTTGCCAAAATAAAATGCTCTAGCAGAAAATTCTCCACCTTCTGCTTGTCTAACCCCCTTGCTAAAGAAAGCCTCCATTATTTCTTTTACAATTACCATCGACCCGTGACAAGAAATCTCTACAACTTCTTCGCCAGTCATAGAACAAGAAGCCTCATAGCAAAAAATAACCACATCGTCTATAACGTTGTTTTCAAAAGAAATAGACCCGTGCATTATTTTTCTTTTAAATCCAGTGCCAATATTTTTAGAAAAAAGAGAAGACACAATATCGAAAACATTATCGCCCGATATTCTAATTAAGGCTAAGGCCGATTTAAACGGAGGTGTAGCTAAAGCAATGATTGGTTCCACGTATATATTATATCTATATATTTATATATAAGGTAAAAGAAAAGGCTACCGAAGTAGCCATTTTTTTAATCAACGTATTTAATGCAAACCGCTCTAGAAGAACCTTCCCCGGTGGATTCGGTTTTTATATGCTCCATATTTGATAAACATCCATGGACAACGCGCCTTTCATCTGGAGTCATTGGATCGAGTTTAACATCGACATGAGATTTTAACACATCTCTAGCGGCTCTTTTGGCAATGCGCTCGACTCTAGAATATTTATCTTCCTTATATCCGCCAACGTCGAGAAGTATTCTATAACGACGACGGAATTTATTAGAAACCGCAAGCTTTGTCAATTCATTTAACGCTTGAAGTGTTTTGCCGTTTCTTCCAATCAAAATAGGGTTATGATTGGAATCGATAGTGATTTTTATAATATCGTCTTCGATATCGGCCTCGCAAGTTGCTTCAATCCCTAAAGAAGTGGTAACGTTCTTTAAGTATTCTATAGCATAACTAGCTGCATCGTTTTGATCATAGACAACTATAGTTGCGCTCTTTTTAAATAGCCCCTTCTTTTCTTCTTTAACATTATAAACTAACGATTTTTCATTAACGCCTAATTCCGAAGAAGCCAAGGAAAGAGCCTCTTCTATGGTTTTAGCAGTATATTCTTTCATTAAAATTACCTCTTTTTGTTTTTGCTTTTGGATATTATTAATTGAGTAATAAAGGTTTGAATCATAGAAATTAAACCAGAAATCAACCAATAAACACCCATGGCGGATGGAAGCATGAATCCCATGACAATGGTAAATATCATCATGAAGATAGAAACCCATTTCATTTGTTTTTGAGAATCGCTTTGAGCTGGATTAGCAGACAATTTGGCAACTTTCTTAGTTTGGGCTTTAGCCATAATTCTTGGCAGTAACATGGCCATAACTTGAGTTCCGGCCATCAATATAAACAAGACCAAAGCCGTCCACCACCCATTTTGGTTATAATACCAAGCACCAGAAACATTAAATAATATAGAATTAATATTATCGGATAGCCTCATTCCAAGGAATTCACCGGTAGATAAAGCCGCCGATCCTTGTAAACCGGACCAAACGCAAATAAAGACAGGGAATTGCAAAATTAATATCAATATTTGTCTAAATGGTTTTATTTTATGGCGCCTATAAAGAGCCATTTGCTCTTGAGCGAGCCTTTGTTTTTCGGCTTGATTGGTATTGGAATTAGGATATTTTGCTTGAAGTTTTGCCATTTCAGGTTGCAAGGCTTGCATTTTTTGCGAATCCATAGTCGAACGGAAGGAAACCAATAAAAGTAATCCTCTTACTATTAAAGTAACGAAAACTATAGCCCAAATTTGGCCAACGCCCGACAAGGACGGATCCATCCCAAATGAGAATGTATCAACCAGCCAAGAAACCGGATAAACCAATAGACCTTCTAAAAAGCCTTTGTTCCAGGCATATCCCCAATCTTTTTTAGTTATATCTACTTCCCAATCGGAATTGTTGCCATAATGGCCAAACGATCCTTCTTGTGTGGCTATACAAGAACGTATTTGGTTGACTTTTGAAGCAATTTGGGATTGATAAAGATCGGTAAAATCTTTTGTTGGGCAATTATCGATTCCTAAAGAGGGGTCATTGCTTTTATATAATTCGGCGTTCCATTTTGTCCAATAGCCCCAAATGCTGCCGCCATCACCAGAAAACTTTAAATGTCCAAAAGATCTTAAAATGGACTTGTTGTTTTGGGTTGCATTTTCACCGCCATCACAATTTGACTCGGTATACGGATTAATTGTCCAATTAGAAGAGTCAGATGACTCGGAAGCAACCAAAGTAGACACAAATTCCTTGGGTGCACTCATGCCTATGGAATAAGCGGCGCGTTGACTCGAATCTTCCAAACTAGAATTATAGGCTTCATATGTGGCGGCCTCTAAAACATAGTCATCAATGCTTGCCCAATATTTAACAGAAGGCATTACATAACCATTTTTATAGGCAGTAGAAAGAATTGTTCCTTGCAAAAAAGAAGCTTTTTTGGCAGTAAATTCTATACTCCCATCTTCTTTTTTTGTTAAAGGTACGTATTTATACACGTTTTCATTTAAAACGTTATTGTCTTTGTCAACATAAGCAGGACCAGCAATTTTACTAGCTTCTTGCTCTTCGATTAACGATTTTGTTTCGTCGGCGGTTTTTAATTCGTTATATTCATCTTTTGAAACATAAACGGTTACCCCTTGTTCGTATGGATAAGCCATTTGAGCTTGATCTACTTCAGAACAAAAATTAGCCGTACAGCTTGCAAGCAATCCCCCACCTAACAGGACTGCTAAACCGACAAATATTTTTTTATGGGATATCTTTTTCAATTGTACTTTTCCTTAATTGTATCTAGAAGAGAATTGAGTTCTCTTTCGTTTGATTCGAACTCGCTTTCTTTATAACAAGGACGAATCGAGATGATAATATCCAAAGGCAAACTATAGTCATTTCTTTTGCTTATCATTGCCCTAACTTGCCTTTTTTCCCTAACCCTAGTAACGGCGTGACCATTTGATTTACCAACGGCCAGGCCGATACGAGTATAGAGCTGCTCTTTTGACGCTTTGACAAAATATAAATTGAAGTTTTTCGATTTGATTTTTACTCCATTTTTAATAATAAAGTCAAAATCTTCGTGTTTTTTTACACGAAACGCCCTCTTCATAAATTAATCAGCGACTTTAGCGCGTCCTTTGGCACGACGCTTCGCAATGACTTTGCGTCCTGTTGCCGTAGCCATTCTTGCACGGAAACCTGCTTTATTGGCATGCTTCTTCTTAGATGGTTGGTATGTTTTTTTCATTAGCTTTTCCTCCTCAAACGGATGCAAGGGTTATTATACGGATTAAAAAAGCTAACTACAACTGCGAGTGTACGCGCGTATGCGAAGTTTTCCACAGCAAAAGAAAAAGCAAAACAGCGTGAAACATATAGTGAAACATTATCAACACCAATTGTTATTAACTTATCGTGGACAATGTGAATAAAGCAAAAAATATTCGAAAATATCTCTAGTATTGTTACCACGCGCGTTGTAGAAAACCAATTCGTAAAAGAAGTTTTCCACAATATAAAATCAAGTAAAAAGTTTTCCACAATTTATTCACAATTTAAAGTTGTGGATAAGTTCTTTTTTACCTGGATACATGGTATTTTTATTTGTTTTATTGTGGAAAAATAAATTTTGCCTATTTTTTTGCTATCTTTTTTCACAAAAAAGGGCTTTAATTTTACAGGTAAATTTATGGCTGACTCTGTTTCACAACTAAATAGCATATGGGAATCGGTGCTAGAAAGAATTGAAAAAACGATTAACGAAAAAAGGATATACGACACTTTTTTTTGCGATACAAAACTAGCAAGGTTAGATGGTAACGTTATGGTTATTAGCGTTTCTAGCGAACTAGCTAGTCAAATATTGGATAAAAAGTATAAAAATGAAATTTTAAAAATTGTCAACGAATACACTGGCACGAACTTCGATGTCAAGTTTGTTTACAAAAACAATCTAGCCAAAGAGCCAGTAGAGCAAAAAGAAGAAGAGCCAGTATTTTTTAAAGATTATAAGCTTAATCCAAAATTTACATTTGATAATTTTGTAACGGGTCCATCAAATAAAGAGGCTTTTCAAGCCGGAATAATGATTGCAAGTACCCCGGGCCAATTATATAACCCATTGCTTATTCATAGCGATTCAGGCTTAGGAAAAACTCACTTATTGCACGCTATAGGCAACGAAATAAAAGAGAAATACCCGAATTATAATGTTTTATATATATCTGCATCAGATTTCGTTGATGAATATATAGGTTTTGTGGAAAGCCACGAAAAAGGTCAGTCATTAACTAGGTATTTTAAAAATAAGGTCGATGTCTTCTTAATCGACGATATCCAATTTATAACCGGAAAAAGAGGAACCATGGAAATGTTTTTCCTTATCTTTTCCACTTTGGCAAACAACGGCAAACAAATAGTTATCACATCCGATCAGCACCCTAGCAACCTTAACGGTTTGGATGACAGGCTTAAAACACGATTTTCACAAGGCTTAGTTTTGTCAATAGAAAAGCCAGATTTGGAAACAAGCAAAGACATATTGAAAGCTAAAATTCAAGCCGGTGGATTAGATCCAAACGACTTTGACGAAGACGTTTTAACATATATAGCCAAAGGTTTTTCTTCTAACGTCAGGGAACTTGAAGGGGCTTTAAATAGGCTGATCTTTTATACAATAAATATTAAGTCAACGAATCGAATAACAATGGATGTGGCCGCAAAGGCAATAAGCACTTTAACTAGTCAAGTCGAGAATGGACAAAAACTCACCGAAGAAAAAATAATAGCCTGCGTTTCCGATTACTATTCATTAACTCCTTCCCAACTCACTGGAAAAATAAGAACGTCCAGAATAGCCATGGCAAGGCATATTGCGATGTACTTAGATAGGGAAATGTTAGACACCCCATTCATCAAAATAGGGGAAACGTTTGGTGGAAAAGACCACGCAACTGTGATGAATGGTGTAAAAAAAGTGGAAAACTCGTTGAAAAACGATCCGGATATGATAGCAGCAATTTCTGATTTAAAAAGCAAACTTTCTTAGGGTGTTTATTTTATAAATAAAAGGTTTTAGAAACCAATCGATTGTGTTATCATAACAAGGCACCAAAAAGCAAAGTTATTCACAATTTCCACAATACTTATTATTGTTATTATCTTTAAATAAATAAATTAAACATATATTACGAGGTAGAAACATGCGTCTAAACATAAGCAAGGAACAATTTCTAAAAGCGTTGCTAAGCGCTGGAAAAGCCATAGCGCCAAAGAATCCAAATGCTATACTGGCTTCTTTGAAATTAGATCTAAATGAAAAGGGACTAGAAATAATTGGTTCCAATTCGAGTATGACAATTAAATCTACCGTTCCTTATATGATTGGCGAAAAAAACGTAATAACGAACTCCATAGTGGGTTCCACCTTAATAAACGCCCATTTACTAACCGAAATAGTTAGAAGAATGGAAGGCGAAATTATTGGTTTTGATGTAATTGATAAGTCAATAGCCAAAATTGACGATGGTCGTTCCTCATTTAAACTAAACTGCACTACCACGGAAGAATACCCAGATATCGACCTAGAACCGAATGGAACCGTATTTACGATGCCTTGTTCTACCTTGACTGAACTAGTAGAACAAAGCGCGTTCGCGGCTTCTACGAAAGAGCAACGCTTTATTTTGACGGCTTTAAACTTGGAAGCAGGCGATAACAAATTGGTTGCAACAGCTACCGATTCAGCTAGGCTATCTAGGAAATCGGTTGATTTAGATGCTGATATTTCTTTTAAATGCAATATCCCGGCTAGAGCTTTATTGGATATTGTTCATATGTTTGAAAACGCTAGAACGGTTGAAATTGCAATTTCCGATAGAAAAGCACTATTTAGTTTTGACGGAACCGTAGTTTCTTCTTGCTTAGTGCCTGGAGATTACCCGGTTACAAAATCAATCATTCCTCAAAATTTTAATTATTTCCTTGAAGTAAACGCTCAAGAACTACTTTCCGCTATGGGAAGGGTTTCTGTTCTAGCTAGCGACAGGGAATCGGTCATTAAACTATCAATGAGTGAAGATAACGTCGAGGTTTCCGTAAAAAGTCAAGAAAACGGTTCGGCAAATGAGCATATACAAACTTTCCAATACACCGGAGAAAGGCTTGAAGTATCGTTTAACTCTTTGTTTGTAGTAGATGCAATAAAAGCATTGAAATCTGAAGATGTTACGATTTGCTTCCAGGCTGAAATGAAGCCTTTTGTCGTTAAAAATGGCAAGGATGAATCGGTTGTTGAATTAATTACTCCAATGCGCACTTATTAATGCGATAAAAGTAAATAAAAAACATCGAAAAATGGTAGAAAAGGTCTACCATTTTTTACTACGTAGTAGTAAACTATCTTTGTATTATAAGGTCGAAAATGAATAACTCCAAAATTGTAACAATCGTTACCGAATACATTACACTTGGGCAACTTCTAAAATTGGCTTCGATTATAAGCTATGGCGGAGAAGCTAAGTCTTTTCTTTTAACGGCTAGCGTTAATGTCAATGGGGAAAAAGAAAATAGGCGTGGCCGCAAACTTTATCCTGATGATATTGTTACCGTTAATGAGGAAACGATCGTTATCAAGAAATGATTTTAGACCATATAAGACTGCGAAATTTTCGCACTTACGATAACCTCGACCTAAACCTATCGCCAGGCCTTAACCTTGTTCTTGGAGAAAACGCCGCTGGAAAAACAAACTTAGTTGAAGCGATTCAATATTTGTCTTTAGCGAGGAGCTGGCGAACTTCAGACGATGGAACACTCGTTAAAGAAGGAAAACATCTTGCTCTTATAGATGCCTCCATTTCCGAGGGTGACATCAAAAGGAGAATCGAAATCCAAATAGACAAAAATTCTAAACGGATAGCGATTAACGGCAAGAACGTTTCAAGGCTTAGCGACTTGTCGAAAACGGTAAACGTGATCTCGTTCTCGCCGAGCGATGTCGCATTGTTCTCCGAATCCCCATCAAAAAGACGTTCATTTCTAGACATAGCCATTTCCAAGCAATCAGGCGATTACTTCAATTTGATTTGTCGTTATAACAAATTGCTTAAAGATAGAAACTCGCTTCTTAAGCAAGAACGCGTCGACAAAAACTTATTACAAGTCATAACGGACCAAATGATCGAAACGTCTTACCCGATAACCCGTTACAGAATGATGTATGTTGCTTCCTCGAATGAAATCATGCCGAACCTGCTACATCAACTTAGAGGCGATTCTAAAGCCTCTAGACTAGTTTATAGGCCTTTTGTTAAACCAGATGGACAATTTATCGAGAATGCACGAAAAGCGTTTGAAATCTCTTTAGAAAACGATTTGTCTCATCGTTTCACCGGTGTTGGACCCCATAGGGAAGACTTCTCGTTCAGTTTTGATGGCAAAGACATTGCTTCTTATGGCAGCCAAGGGGAAAACAGAATGGCTGTTCTAGCACTAAAACTAGTGCCCTATCTTCTAATTGAAAGCGAAGATAAGAAACCAATTTGCGTTCTAGATGATGTGACTAGTGAATTGGATGAAAATCGCATCAATAGGCTTATAGGCGTTGTTAAAGGATTCAAACAAGTGTTTATAACCGCTACAAATTTAAATATCGAAGGCGCTTCGGTAATTGAAGTAGCCGCGAATAATGCCACCAGGAGGTAAACAAATGGCAGAAGAAGAAAAGGTTGTGTCAAATTCTTCTACGCAAGTGTCGGAAGAAGATCGCTTCACCTACGTAAAAGAAGACGTGACAAACGAAAAGGCCTTGGAGAAGGCAAAAGCCGATTATAAAGGCAGTGACATTCAAGTGTTGGAAGGCTTAGAAGCTGTTAGGAAGCGTCCTGGCATGTATATTGCCACAACGGCCGCTGCTGGTCTTCATCATTTGGTGTGGGAAATCGTTGATAATTCAATCGATGAAGCGTTGGCTGGATATTGTAAAAACATCGATGTAACAATAAACCCGGACAATTCCATAACCGTTAAAGACGATGGTCGTGGGGTTCCTGTTGATGTTGTTGCAAAATCTGGATTATCAGGCGTAGAAACTGTTTTTACGATTCTTCATGCTGGTGGAAAATTTGGTGGAGAAGGTGGGTACAAGGTATCCGGCGGTCTTCATGGCGTTGGAGCATCTGTAGTCAATGCTTTATCAACATGGATGGATGTTACTGTTTGCAGAGACGGTGGGAAATTCCATCTTCGTTTTGAAAACGGGGGTCATTCAGTCGGTCATTTGACCCGCGTTGGAGATTCTAGTGAAAGAGGGACTACTGTAACTTTTAAACCAGACCCAACTATATTTACCGAAACTACAATTTATAGTTATGAAACCATTCGCAATCACATGAGGCAAATGGCTTTCCTTAATGGAGGAATAAGAATCACGCTTACCGATTTACGCGGTGAAAGTCCGGTTTCCGAATCCTTCCAATATGATGGTGGTATTAGGGAATACGTTTCTTATATCGACCAAAATAAGATTTCCGTTAACCCCTCTCCGATTTATTGCCAGGGCGCAGAAGAAGTCACTTTAGCTGATGGCGTGACAAAGGAAAGAATTTATGCTGAAGTTGCTTTACAATGGACCGATTCTTATGATCAAAATGGGATTTATTCTTTCTGCAACAACATTTCCACAAAAGAAGGCGGAACCCATGTCGAAGGTTTGAATCTTGCCTTGGGTAGAATTATTAATGACTATGCAAGAAAGCAAAAATATTTAAAAGATGATGATAAAAACTTTACTGGAGACGATTGTCGCGAAGGCTTGACTGCCGTTATTTCCGTTAAACATCCAAACCCTCAATATGAAGGCCAAACAAAAACTAAATTGGGCAATTCGGAAGTCAGGAAAATTGTATCTACCGTTGTTGGGGATGGGCTCAGCCAATGGCTTTATGAAAATCCGGCAGAAGCAAAATCTATAATCGAAAAAATTCAATTAGCCTCAAAGGCTAGAGATGCTGCTAGGGTTGCAAGAGAAAAAATCCGCAAAAGTTCATTGGAAATAACAACATTGCCAGGAAAATTGGCTGATTGTTCTTCTAAAGATCCTGAAATTTGTGAGCTATATATTGTTGAGGGTAATTCAGCAGGCGGTTCCGCTAAAAACGGTAGAGACCGTGAAACACAAGCCATTCTCCCTTTAAGAGGAAAAATCCTTAACGTTGAAAAAGCTAGAGAAGATAGAATTTGGGCCAATGCCGAAATAGGGAACATGATTACGGCCATAGGTGCTGGAATAAGGGACAACTTCGATGTTACAAAAATCCGTTATAACAAAATAGTTATCATGACCGATGCTGATGTTGACGGCGACCACATCAGAATCTTGCTTTTAACTTTCTTCTACCGCTTTATGCGTCCCCTTTTAGATGAAGGGCACGTTTATATTGCTCAACCTCCCTTATATAAAATCGACCATAAAGGCAGTTCATATTACGCCTACAATGACGCTCAACTAGAGGTATTAAAAAAGCAATTGCAATTAAAACCCGGTTTTGCTTTCCAACGTTATAAAGGATTGGGTGAAATGGATGCAACCCAACTTTGGGAAACGACTATGGATCCAAAAGCTAGGAAAATGATAAGAATCACAATAGATGATGCTGCTCAAGCTGAAAAGGCTTTTACCGACTTAATGGGCGACGATGTCTTGCCCAGACGTCAATATATTGTCGATAACGCTAAATTTGTTAAGAACTTAGACATATAAACGGAGGAATAATGAATGGAAAACGATGAAAAGAAAATAGTTGACGGCGAAACAGCCGAAACTAATGAAGACGAAAAAGAAAGTTCTTCCGAAATAAAAATGTCTAAAGAAGGACTTCAATCCGAAGATGCAATGTTTGGGCACGAGGCTGCCGTTTCTGGGATTATCCCTGGCTTGATAGACCGCGATGTTTCAGAAGAAGTAAAAACTGCATTCCTTGATTATTCGATGTCGGTTATCGTCTCCCGTGCTATCCCTGATGTCAGGGACGGATTTAAACCGGTTCAACGCCGTATTATCTACGGCATGAACGAATCCGGCATGCAGCCAAACAAGCCATACAAGAAATGTGCTCGTATAGTTGGTGATGTCATGGGTAAATACCACCCACATGGTGACTCCGCCTTATACGGTACCCTTGTTCGTTTGGCTCAACCATTCTCGCTTCGTTACACGTTAGTTGATGGGCATGGTAACTTTGGATCCATTGATGGTGATGAAGCTGCCGCTATGCGTTATACCGAGGCTAGGATGAACAAACTTAGCCTTGAATTAGTCCGTGACATAAATTGTGATACAGTTGATTTTGTTGCTAACTATGATGGCACGGAAGTTGAGCCAGAAGTCTTGCCGTGCCGTTTCCCAAACTTAATCGTTAATGGATCACAAGGCATTGCCGTTGGTATGGCTACCAACATGGCTCCACATAATTTATCGGAAACCATCGACGCCGTTATCGCGGTTGCTAAAAACCCAGCTTTGACTCCTGCCGAAATAATGCAAAACTATTTACCGGGACCTGATTTTCCAAGTGGCGGCATCATTTTGGGGCGTCAAGGAATATTGGACGCCTATACAACCGGGCAAGGCACAATTACTATCCGCTCAAAATACCACATCGAAGAGATGGATAATGGTAAATCTCGTATAATAGTTACCGAAATTCCTTATCAAGTGAATAAGGCTAGCATGATAGAAAATATCGCTGCCTTGGTCCGCGATAAGGTAATTGATGGCATTACAGATGTAAGGGATGAATCGAACAAAGAAGGGATACGTGTAGTCATTGAAATAAGAAAAGACTGCATACCGGAAGTTGTAGCTAATAATCTTTTAAAGCACACGGCCCTTCAAACAAATTTCGGCATTATCAACCTTTGTCTTGAAGACGGGGCACCTAAGATTCTTGGTATCGACTCTCTTTTAAAAGATTATGTCAACTTTCAAGTTAATGTTTTGACTAGAAGAACAAAATTCTTACTAAAAAGAGATTCCGATAGACTCCATATTGTTGAAGGCCTAATACTTGCTCACGATAACATTGATGAAGTCATTCATATAATCCGTGACTCTAAAGACGATGAAGAATCAACAAAGAGATTGAATGATAGATTTAATCTTTCCAAGTCTCAATGCGATGCGATTTTAGCGATGACGTTACGTCGTTTACAAGGCATGGAGCAAGATAAACTGCTTGCAGAAAAGGCTGCTCTTGAAACAAATATTGCTGAATACAACAGACTCTTATCCGCTAGAGAAAACATTGTTGATTTGATGATAAAAGAATTGCTAGAAATTAAAGGTAAATTCGGGGATGCCCGCTTGACCGAAATTTCAGATGCGGCAGCTGATATTGAAAATGAAGATTTGATACCTCAAAAGAACATCATTGTTGCCTTAACTAAAAACGGTTATATAAAGCGCGTTGATGACGACACGTTCTCCGCTCAACACCGTGGTGGAAGAGGGATAACCGGAATGAAGACGGTAGGTGGAGATATTGTTAAATTAATCAAACATACAAAAACCCATACCGACATTTTATTCTTTACGACTTTAGGCAAAGTGTATCGCTTGCGCGGATATCAAATTCCTGATTCCGGAAGAATCGGAAAAGGTATGCCGGCTCAAAATTTCCTTAATTTAGATAAGGAGGAAAAAGTTGTATCCATAGTGCCTTGCGATGATTATCCTGAGAATAATTACCTCTTGTTTATTTCTGAAAACGGCATTGTAAAAAGAACAACTCTTAAGGCCTTTGAATCCATACATAGTAATGGCAAGATTGCCGTTACGTTAAAAGAAGGCGATGACTTATTTGATGTTAAACGCACTGACGGTACCGCAATCGTCTCTCTTGCTTCTGATAATGGAAAACTTGTTTCCTTTGAAGAAAACGAAGTACGTGATATGGGTAGAACCGCCTCTGGCGTTAAGGGAATGAATTTAGACGATGGCTCAAAGATAGTTGGAGCCACTACCTCTTTGGAAGGCGATAAAATTCTTGTTTTAACAAACAAAGGCTTTGGTAAGATCTCTTATGCCAAAGATACTGAAATCACCATGGAAGATGGATCAACTAGGCTTTATGATGGCTATAGATTAACTTCTCGTGGTGCAAAAGGTGTTATTACCATTAAAACAACCGCAAAAACCGGAAAACTATGTGCCGTTAGAGCGGTTAATGGAGACGAAGACTTGCTGGTTGTTACCCAATCAGGGATTGTCATCCGCACACCAATTTCCGAGATAAAGATAGCTGCCCGTAATACACAAGGGGTAAAAATCATAGCCGTCGATGAAAAAACAAAAGTTGCTTCTATTGCCATAATTCCACACTCTGATGTCGAAGAAGGGGAAGAAACAACGGGAGAAGAGACTTCTAACGAACCTCTATCAAGCGAAGAACCCGTGACGCCTGATTCTATAGATGAATAATGTTTAAATATGAAAGTATTCGTTTGCTTTTCATCGAAAAACAAATCCGAAGCCTTTGAGGGTATACGTTTTCGTAAAACCCTCAAGGGTGAATGCGAAGAAAATGATATTTCATGGACTTCTTCCCAATGGTCTACTTTGGACTTGGCCCATTTTATTTGTATCAATGATTTTAGCAAGCTAAACGATTCAAAGCTTGATGGAATTAAAACGGTTGTCTCTCCTTTTTATTGCGAGAACAACCCTCTTACTTCTTATTTGCGTTTTGGCAAAAACAAAGGAGTAACGATTCCAAAAAGGAAAATAAAGTTTTTAAATTCGGCTGATTTAGTTCTTGTGCCAAATTTAGAATTGAAAAAAATAGCCGTTTCTTGCGGAGTTAAATCGCGTATAGAAATCCTTCCTAACGCGATTAATTTATCTAGGTTTAAAAAAAATAAGGGCGAAGAAGATGTTTTTGTTCGTTACTTTAGGATTAGACCTTATGAAAAAATAATTACTTGCACAGGTTCTTATAAAGATAAAAGGAAATTAAAGTCGTTATATGAAATAGCTTCATACTGTCCAGGATATAAATTTATTTTCTTCGGGATTAAAAAATCTAAATTGTCGTCATCATATAGAAAGGTAAAAGGGGTTTTAAAGCCAAAAAACGTTATGCTAGAGCATTTAGTGGAGGACGATATTTATCGTTCTTGTTTCCTTAGATCTTCTTTTTATTTGATTTTAGGGGAGGCACCCGATTTTATTGGAACACTGGATTCTTTTGCTTCTTCTACCCAAATCCTTGCTTTGAATGAGCAAAAATTTAATGATTTGTTAAAAGATAAAGAAACGTGTTTCCTTTTTAAAAATGAAAAGGAAATCATAGATTATTTAGATTCCGTATATCATGAAAACCTAAACAATACTATAATTGCAGGGTCTGAAATGGCAAAAAAACATTCACTAGCCAAAGTAGGGGCAATATTAAAAGGTTATTATCTTTCGTTACTAGAAAGGGAGAGAGAAAATGATTGATGTTAAGTTAATTTTAGAAAAGCCAGAATATGTAAAGGAGGCTTTGGCTAAAAAATTATGGGATTTTGATCCAAAGCCTATAATTGAATTATCTTCAAGAAGACTTGAATTACTAAAAAAAGTCGAGGCTAATAAAGCTAGACAAAATAAATTGTCTTCATCTGTTCCCCAAATTAAAAAAGAAGGTGGGGACGTAAAAGAAATCTTTGCCGAAGTTAAAAAACTTGGAGCAGAAAATAAACAAGACGAAGAAGAACTAAGCAAAATAGAAAACGAAATCAAAAGCCTTGTTGAGGTTTTGCCAAACCTTCCAGATGATGATCTAGTAGGCGGTGGAAAGGAAAATAACCACCCCATATATCATTTTGGCGAAGAAAAAAAGTTTTCTTTTACTCCGAAAAATCACGTTGAGCTATGTGAGTCTTTAGGCTTAATTGATTATAAAAGAGCTGCCAAAATATCTGGTACAGGTACTTGGATTTATACAAATTTAGGAGCACGTCTAGAATGGGCTTTGTTAAATTATTTCATTGAAAACCATCTTGCTGATGGATATGAAATGATTCTCCCTCCCCACTTGCTAAATTACGATTCGGGCTATACAGCCGGGCAATTCCCTAAATTCCAAAACGAAGTATTTTGGTTAGAAGATATGGAACCTAGGAAATTTTTGCTTCCTACTGCCGAAACCGCCTTGGTTAATTTACATAGAAACGAGATTTTACCTTTATCTGAATTACCAAGAAAATATTTTGCCTATACCCCATGCTATAGAAAAGAAGCTGGCTCTTATCGTACGGAAGAAAGAGGCATGATCCGTGGTTATCAATTTAATAAAGTTGAAATGGTTCAATACACCACTCAAGAAGGAAGCGATGCCGCTTTTGAAGAAATGGTAAATAAAGCCAAGAAATTAGTCGAAGGGTTAGGATTGACTTACCAAATAGACAAGTTGGCCGCCGGAGATTGCTCTCATTCAATGGCTAGAACTTATGATATTGAAGTATGGATTCCTTCAATGGGCATTTATAAAGAAGTTTCTAGTGTTTCCAATGCAAGAGATTATCAAGCAAGAAGAGGCATGATTCGCTATAAAGATAAAGATGGAAAAACAAAGTATTGCCATACATTAAACGGATCCGGTTTAGCTACATCTAGAGTATTCCCTGCTTTAATTGAACAATTCCAACAAGAAGACGGATCAGTTGTCATTCCTGAACCATTGCGTAAATTCATGGGGGGCATGAGTGTTTTAAAGCCAATTAAGTAGACTCTTCTTCTTAATTGGCTGATTGTGATATAATAGCAAAGCCGTTGCGAGGATCAAATTGTGAACCAGGTCAGGTGGGGAACCAAGCAGCCTTAAACTCTTTGATCCTGTGCGACGGTTTTTCCTTTCTAGATTTTTATATTTTCTAATAATAAAATACCTAGATGAATTATTTAGATGCGGAACAAATAATGGATCTAGCTCTGCTAGAAGCAAAAAAGGCCATGGCCGAAGGAGAGGTTCCAATTGGTGCGGTGATAGTAAAAGAGAATGAAATAATTGCTTTTGCTCACAATAACAAAGAAAAGAAACTAGACATTTCTTCTCATGCGGAAATCGAAGCCATTAAAATAGCATCAAAAAAGCTAAATCGTTGGGATTTAAGCGATTGCTGCTTATTCGTTACATTAGAACCGTGCTTAATGTGTGCCGGTGCCATAAAGCAATCTAGGATTAAATCTATTTATTACGGAGCGAAAGATTTTCAATATGGATGTGAGAGCAAATATGGTTTATTCTCGATAAAAGATAACTACACGTCCCCATTGGTTTATGCCGGGATAAAAGAAACTGAATGTAAAAAAATTTTAGATGAATTCTTTAAAAATAAAAGAAAATAAACAATACTTATATTTTGATGGCAAAAATTAACTCTTTCGATTCAAATCTTTGATATACTATCAAAGAAATGAATGATTTTAATGTAAACGAACACATTGTTGCAGATAACAAGAGCCATAATGGTGATGTCTCGCTTGAGCTTAGACACGTAAAAAAAGATTACTTTGTTGATAAAAAACCCTTTACGGCCATTCATGATTTATCTTTATCGTTTCCAAAGAAAGGATTTGTTGCCATTTTAGGTCCGTCTGGGTCAGGCAAAACGACTTTACTAAATATTATCGGAGGGCTCGACCATTATACTTCCGGCGATTTGCTAATAAATGGGGTTTCGACTAAACATTTTAACGACAACGATTGGGATAGCTATAGAAATGAGAATGTTGGCTTTATTTTCCAGGGCTATAATTTAATTTCTCATTTCGATTTGATTCAAAATGTCGAAGTTCCTCTTAAATTAGCCGGAGTCAAAGCTAGCGAAAGAGAAAAAAGAGCCAAGGAAGTATTGGATAGAGTTGGCTTGCTTGATTTTGTTCACAAAAAGCCAAATCAACTTTCGGGTGGTCAAATGCAAAGGGTGGCAATTGCTAGGGCCTTAATTAATAATCCAAGCATTATTCTTGCCGATGAGCCAACTGGCGCTTTAGATTCAAAAACCTCGCTTCAAGTAATGGAATTGATTAAAGAGGTGGGACAAGATTGCTGTGTCGTAATGGTTACCCATAATGAGGAACTGGCCAAGAAATACGCGGATAGAATCATTACCATGAAAGATGGGGAGGTGGTTTCTGATTCCGCTCCTTTACCTTCCGGGTTTGATTTAGAGAAAAGCGACGAAAAGAACAAAAAAACATCCATGTCTTTCTTTTCTGCCTTACATTCTTCTTTTAAAAATGTCTTAACAAAAAAAGGAAGAACGGCCTTAACTTCGATTGCATGCTCTTTCGGGTTAATTGGCGTTGCCTTGGTTTTGGCAACTAGCAACGGCTTTTCTTTATATATAAAAGACGTGGAGACTTCAATAGCTTCCAGCGTGCCTATAACTATATCGCCTACTGTTCTTTCCTATAAAGAAAATAACAAAGTGGACTATACAAAAAACGATGAATTCCCAAGTGATGGCATGTTAAGAGTGTACGATTCCACTTCTTCTAGTTATGTAGTTCATCAAAATACTTTTTCTAAGGAATATATCGATTCTTTAAACGCGACAATGACCGATGAAAATAATCTTGCCTATGGAACGGTTATGTCTGTTATGGAAAATAGGGACGGACTAAACTTCCATTTCTTAACAAAAGATGGTGATGGAGAAGACATAAAAGAAGTAAATCAATACGCAAGCGCTTCTTCTTTAGGGGCTATGGTTTCTTCGGTTACTTCATTGCCAACCACAATAATCCATGAGCTATATGGAGATGAAAAATCTCTTTCATCTATGTATGACGTTATAGATGGCAAATTTCCAGAACACGAAAACGAGTTGGTCTTGATTGTTGATAGGTACAATAGAATTGATTTTTCTACATTGCAAAAACTAGGCATAATAAATTCAAAGGCAACATTTGAAAACTTAGGCGATTCAAACAAAATCGATTTCTCGTCTCTGATTTATGATGGAGAGGGCGATTCCACTTATAAAGAATATAAATGTTACACGAATTCTTCCTATTATTTATCTAATGAAGTCGAAAAAGAATCCGTTACCGTTGATTGCTATAAAAATATAAAGTTGAATATAGACCCTTCGAACAGCAAAAACAGTAAATTCGTTGGCAATGAAGCGAAAGAGAATCTAGTTGTTTATAATTCCCCTATCCCTTCAAATGTATTTGCTTCCGATTCAGTTTATAATCCGATAAAGTGCAAAATCGTTGGAGTTTTGCGTCCAACGAAAGAGAGCTATTTGACTTTAATGCCATCTTCTTTGGCTTATTTGCCTTCTTTGAAAGAAAAGATTGCTTCCGATTATTTAGAAAATGGACAAGGAAAAATTCTTGCCAATGAGCAAAAAAATAATTGGTACGTCCCTGTAAATAAAGAAGATGAAGCAAAAGACGGGCTAAAGATTCTTAATGATGCTTTATCTAGTTTGATGAACGCCCAAGACGAAGTAAAAGATGATTCTACAGCACTTAGCAATAATAGCGTTTCTAATTTATTAAAAGGGGTAGCCAACTATATAAATCTATTTGGCAAGATAACCACCAATGAGGAAGGCAATAAAAAAATAAGCTATTCGTATTCCAATTCGCCGACTACATATTTATCTTGGTGCCGCACTTTAGGAGCGACTTTTAAGAAAATAGATGATAAAACGGCGTCTGCTAGTGGGATTGCCTCTTTATTTATGGACGATTATTTCTTTTCAAAGGAAGGAGAAACAACTTTTGTTGACCTTGTTTCTTATGTTAATTCCTACTCTTTAATTACTTCTATTTTGGTTTTTCCAAAGAGTTTATCGACCAAAGATACCTTGCTTAGGTATTTAGATTCTTTAAACGAGGGCAAAAAAGATTCTGACAAAATCATATATACCGACATAATGTCTGAGTTTACAAGCTCATTAGGAACGATGATTAATGTTATATCTACCGTTTTGATTGTTTTTGCTTCTATTTCATTAGCCGTTTCTTCTGTCATGACCGCGATCATTACTTACGTTTCGGTTGTTGAAAGGACAAAGGAAATTGGAATATTAAGGGCGTGTGGTGCTAGAAAAAAAGATGTTGGGAGATTATTTGAAGCCGAATGTGTGATAATAGGTCTTGTTGCTGGATTTATCGGAATTATTTTTACTGTGATTGCCTGCTTCCCAATCAACGCCATAATCGATAGTTTGTTCCCTGGCAACAATTTAGGTAACATAGCCCAATTAAATCCGTTGCACGCGATTATTTTGCTTCTTTTGTCGGTTTTGTTGTCTTTCCTTAGCGGATTGATTCCATCTAGGATTGCCGCGAAAAAAGATCCTGTTGTCTGCCTTAGGAGCGAATGATGAAAACCACGAAAAAAATAAATGAACTCATTTCTTCTTCTTCCAGTTTTAATGTGGATTTTGATAAAGGGTTAAGCGATGAACAAGTCAAAATTAGGCAAAAGGAAGGCTTGTCTAACAAAACAAAAAAACAAGTAACGAAGACTTATCCCCAAATTATATTTGATAACCTTTTTAATTTTTTGAATTTAATTCTTTTCTTTGTTTGCGTAATCATGGTTTTGGCTAAGCTTTCTGTTTCCCATTATTTTTTCTTATTGATTTTATTTGCCAATATCCTTATTGGCCTTATCCAAGACATACATGCAAGAAGGATGGTTGATAAATTGCGTGTTATGGTGGACCCAAGAGCCAAGGTCATTAGAAATGGAAAACAAATTGAAATAGGAACTAGGGAAGTTGTTTTAAGTGACATAATTTCTCTTTCTAGTGGCGATCAAATATGCGCGGATTCCATTTTAGCCGATGGGGAAATATATGTTGATGAATCATTACTAACAGGAGAATCTAGGCCGGTAAAAAAAAGCAAGGGCGATACTATTTATTCAGGAACTTTTTTAATTAAGGGGAGCTGCCTTGCTCAAGTAGAAAAAGTAGGTTCCGCTAATTATGCCGAAACATTAAGAAGCAAAGCCGCCGGTTTTTCTAGGCCCAAATCAGAAATCAAGCATTCGGTGAATGTAATTGTTGCCGTTTGCGGAATATTGGCCTTGTGCTTTGGCTTTGTTTATTTTTTGACTTATATGCTGAACGGTTTTAAAAATGGCGATTCCTTTTTGGGTGTATTTGGAACCATGAATCCGAATTTGCAAAGCTTAATAGAATCTGTTTCCGGGTCGATGGTAGCCATGCTTCCTACCGGCATGTTTCTATTGACCTCTTTAACTTTGGCGGTCGGGGTGATTGTTTTGGCTAAAAAACGTATTTTGGTTCAGCAACTATATTGCATAGAAATGCTTGCTAGAGTCGATTTGCTTTGCCTAGATAAAACCGGGACTCTTACCGATGGGACAATGGAATTGATAGAAACGATTCCTTTTGGAAAAAATAGGCAAAATAGCGAAATTGCTTATGTAGTTTCTTCCATTTTGTTTCATACAAAAGACTCCAACCCTACCGCGAACGCCTTAAAAAAAGCGTTTGGCTTTTCTAGTACTGAACAAGCCCTTGAAATCATTCCCTTTGATTCTTCGTTGAAATATTCGGCCGTTTCTATTCATGAAGAAGGCACTTACATTTTTGGGGCTTATGGCTTTGTGCCAACAAAAGAAAACGAATACATCAAAACCATAATTTCAAATAAAGCAAGGGAAGGCTATAGGTGTTTAGTCGTAGCTAGGAATAAAAAGTATATAGAAGACGGCAAGGTTCCTAATAATTGCGAGATAATAGGCATCTTGGTTTTATCCGATCACATTAAAGACGACGCAAAAGAAAACATTGAATGGTTTAAAAACTCCGGGGTAGAAATAAGGGTCATTTCAGGTGACGATCCAATTACTGTTTCTGAGATCGCAAAAAGAGTAGGTGTGCCAAATGCGGATAAATATATTTCTTTAGAAGGCAAAACTGATGAAGAAACCGCAAAATTGGCAAACATGTATTCAGTTTTTGGAAGAGTAAACCCTGAACAAAAAGCAATTTTGGTCGCTTCTTATAAAAAGAACGGCCATAAAGTAGCCATGACTGGAGATGGGGTAAATGATATTTTAGCCCTAAAAGTGGCGGATTGCTCCATCGCCATGGCAAGTGGCTCGGAAGCAGCAAGAAATGTGTCTCATCTTGTTACGCTAGATTCGGATTTTTCTAAACTTCCAGACGTAGTAGCTCAAGGTAGAAGGGTAATCAACAATTTGCAAAGGACGTGTTCTTTGTTTTTGACTAAAACCGCATTTGCGACTGTTTTTAGTTTTGCCTTTTTGATAGTCATGATTTGCAATAGTTCCATTAAGTATCCGTTTAGTACCTCCAATATGCTTGTTTGGGAATTTGCTACAATTGGGGTCGCTTCCTTTTTCTTGGCTTTGCAACCGTCGAATGAAAAACTTAAGGGTGCGTTTTTACAAAATATCCTAATAAAGGCCATACCGGCTGGATTGTGTGAGATTATTTCTTCCGCCGTCCCTTTTGTTCTTGTTTTACTTGCGCCTTCTATTATTTCCACAACTAGTGATTCCTCTTCTTGTTGGGAAGCGGCAAAAACTTGTTCTGTTCTCATGTTTACTTTGATGTCTTATTTTGTTTTGTTTAGAGTATGCGTCCCTTTTAATAAATATAGGGTCATATTATTTAGCGGCTTATTTGTTGTTGGGGCCATGATTTTTTGTTTTGATTTTTTGCTTTGGAATTTAAACGGTCGTCTTTCTTCTAGCCCATTGCTTGCCTTAAGTTGGAACAACATTGCTTATGGTTTTTGGGTTGTGGCTATTTTTACTTGCGCCTTAATAGGGGCAATTTATATTTTATTGGATTCAAAGTTAGTGAAATTTATAAAAAAGATAGGAGGCATTAAAGATGAGGCTTAGTTTAAAGGTGGCGGAGTCTATTGCTAGAAAACAACCAGTTGTTGCATTGGAATCAACGATTATCTCGCATGGAATGCCTTATCCAAAAAATGTTGAAACGGCTTTGTTAGTTGAAAAAACAATAGAAGAAAACGGAGCTACGCCTGCAACAATAGGAATAATAGATGGAGAAATTGTTGTTGGAATGAGCAAAGAAGAGATTGAACAATTTGGCAAAAGAAAAGATGTCATGAAAGCCTCAAAAAGAGATTTGCCGCTTGTTGTAGCTAAAAAAATGTGGGGGGCTACCACGGTTTCTGCCACAATGCTTATTGCCCATATGGCCGGAATAGAAATATTTGTAACCGGTGGGATTGGCGGGGTTCATCGCGACGCCGAAAATACCTTTGATATTTCTAGGGATTTAAAGGAATTAGGCGAAGTTGATGTTGCTGTTGTTTGTTCTGGCGCGAAAGCCATATTGGATATTCCTAAGACCTTGGAGTATCTAGAAACAGAAGGTGTAACGGTTCTTTCTAATAAAGAAAATAGTTTTGCGAATTTCTATTCATCTACCTCTTCTTATCCAGTAGACTATACTTTTTCTTCTCCTTTAGAAGCGGCCGAAATAATTAAGGCAAAACATGACCTTAATTTAACTGGAGGCTTGTTGATTTCTAACCCTGTGCCAGAAGAATATTCTCTTTCTCACGATTATATTGACTCAATCATCGATAAAGCGGTTTTAGAAGCCAAAGAAAAAAAGATACACGGAAAAGAAGTGACTCCATTTTTGCTTAAAAGAATTGTTGAATTGACTGGCGGGAAATCTTTGGAGTCTAATATTGCTTTGATTTTAAATAACGCCAGATTAGGCGCTAGTATTGCAAAAGAATATTCTAATTTGATTTTAAAATGATTACCGAAGCTAAATTAAAATATGCTCTAAAGCAAATGATGGAAGAAATTCCGTTAGAAGAAATAAATGTCACGGCTTTATGCAAAAAATGTGGATGTCATAGACAAACATTTTATTATCATTACCAAGACATATACGATCTTATCGCGGCTATTTTTTTAAATGAAAACCTAGAAAAAATAGATTCTTGCAAAGACGTCAAAAGCACTTTAAAAGCCTTTTTGCAATACGTTAAGGATAACTTTTCTTTTTTACGTTCAACTTATAATTCGGCTGCAAGGGATTTAACCGACGATTTTATTTTTGGTAAGTTAAATGCCAAACTTTTTTCTGTATGGACAAAGCAAAGCAATCCAGAGCTAAAAAAAGATAGTTATAGAAACGCTTCTAGACGATTTGCCCATATAGTAGCCGATGAATTTGGCTATTGTTTTAAAGATTCAAAATTAACACCTGAAAAATTTTCCAAAAAGATGAATAAGTTTATTGAAAACTGCATGAACATAATCTTGCCTTCTATTCTTGAATTATCTAAAAAAGAAGAAAGCCGATAGTTTTGTCTTTTGACATTTTACCCCGTTTCTATTTTTTAAAACGCTAAAGTCTCCATCAAAATAACGCCAAAGCCTCCAGTAATGTTGGAGGATTTGGCTAAAAGTGTTCCCTATATGGCTAATCCTCGTTTAACTAAGCAAAAGCTATTTTATTGATACAAATCCTGATGCGCTTTTAAACGGAGAAACTCCGCGTTTGATTGACGAATGGCAAATCCAACCAAAACTATGGGATGCCATCCGGTTTGAAGTTGACCACAGGAAAAAGTTTAACCAATTTATATTAACGGGATCTTCTACTCCAATAGAAACAAACGAAATTTTTCACTTTGGAGCCAGAAGATTTTCTTGGCTAAAGATGAGGACGATGAGTTTGCTTGAATCCGGCGAATCTAACGGTAGTGTTAGTTTGGGTTCTTTATTTCTAATAAAACGGATATTTATGGCGAATCTTCTTTAACGTTAAATGATATTGCTTTTTTAGTGTGTAGAGGGGGATGGCCTATGTCTACTTATTTAGACGGGGGGAATTGGCTTTAAACCAAGCCTTTGATTATTATGACGCTGTTATAAATTCTGATATATCAAGGGTGGATAAGACAAAAAATGCAGAAAAAGCAAAGAGAATCATGGCTTCTTATGCTAGAAATCAAGGTACTCAAATCGGAGATGAAACCATTGTTAAAGATATAAGGCCAAACGAAGGGGACACTTTAAATGTTAAAACCGTTCATTCTTATATAGAGACATTGAAAAAGATATTTGTTATTGAAGATTTAAAAGCTTGAAATCCAAATTTGCGTTCTAAAACAGCAATTAGAACTTCCGATACTAGATATTTTAGCGATCCTTCAATTGCGGCGGCATCCTTAGCATTTGGCCCAGGCGATTTGCTTAATGACTTAAAAACATTTGGATTTATTTTTGAAACCATTGCCATAAGAGATTTAAGAGTTTATGCCGAATCATTAAGCGGAGAATTATATCATTATAGAGACAAAAGCAACCTTGAATGCGATGCGGTCGTGCATTTAAGAAATGGAAGCTATGGATTGATAGAAATCAAATTAGGTGGAGATAGCTTGATTGAAGAGGGAGCTAGCAATTTGCTTAAGTTAGATGAAAAGATTGATAAAAGCAAAATGAAATCTCCGTCATTTTTAATGGTTTTAACCGCAACCGGCGTCGTCGCCTATAAAAGAAACGATGGTATACTGGTCGTGCCTATTGGAGCGCTTGGCAACTAAAGTAAGAACCATTTATTGCTCACGTGGCCTAATTAATTATTTTTGCCATTTTCCTTTGAATATTGATAATGACAAACATTTCTAAAAGTTTATAATATTCGCGTGTAGGACGTTTCTAAATTTAAAAGACATTACTTTGCTAAATTAGATTGATAGCAGAACACGTGTGATTGGCTGTTATCCCAATCACTAATTGTAGCAAATAAAGATATTGCTATAGCGGAGGCTATATGAAAAAGAACGATTTTGCCATTTTCCTGGTTTATGTTGCGATGTTTGCCATTGCTTTGCTAGTAGGGATGCTTTGGATTAGGCCTATTGTTTCTGAGTATGGGAACAGTATGGCCCTTAATCCGATTTTGTTGGTATTTATCTCAATTGTTGCTGGTATTTTACTTAATTCTGCCTTGCTTGAATTAGGACATATCCTTGGCGCTAAAACAGGTCGTTACAATATAATTTCTTGGTCAATATTAGGCTTGGGCGTAAAAACTAATCCTAATAAGAAAAAGAAATTTGGATATGTTAAATTCGATGGTTTAACAGGAGAAACTAAAATAAGTCCAAAAGATCCGAACAAATCTAGCTTGGGTGGTTATATATCTTTTCCGATTTTGTTTTATCTAATTGAACTAATTGCTTTTGTGATTGCTTTTTCTTTTGCTGCTAGAGACGCTTCTTTAAGCTGGCTACAAATATTCAGCCTTGTAATTTTAACAGTAGGCGGGATGATTTTTGTTTATGATTATTTCCCTGCAAGGTTAGATTCAATCACCGATGGCTATTTAATGTTTGTTGTTTCTAAGCCAATTAATAAAGTTGCTTATAACAATATGCTTTTAGCAGAAAAAGCCGCTACATTGAATGAGCCAATCCCTACAATGCCTATATATGATGAGATAACGGATTTTACCTATCTATTAAATAATGTAACGGTGTATTCCTATATTGAAAAAGGAGAAATAGATAAGTCTATCAAGCTGCTAGATAAAGCCATCAATACCGAAAAAGGTTTGTCTAAGAGTCTGGTTAGAGAAGCCGCTACTTTAAAATTATCGTTGCTATTGACTTTTAGATTCGAAGAAGGCAAAAAAACTTATGAAGGAATTGACGATGAAGAAAAGAAATATATTTCTTCTTTATCTAGTTCTTCTTCCTTAAGATGCTATTTATTGATTTCTGGCTTGATCGAAGAAAGTGAGACCGAAACCAATTATGCAATAGATAAAGTTGAAAAAGTCTATAAAGGGGTTAGCAAATCTTCGAAACAAATTGAAAAGAGCCTTATCGAAACAAGCGTTGCCTTAATAAAACAAAAACATCCTTCTTGGAATTTATACGAGCTTCCTTGGCAAAACGAAAGCAAAGAAGAAAATAAATAATGAATAAAAGACTGGGCGATATTGCCTTGTCTTTTTTAGTTTTGGTTATTGATGTTTTGCTTATCTAAAAGCTTAAACTTAATTAATTTATTACTGTCTAAGTTTTCTTTGTTCATATTTACTGCGTTTATTTGGTGATTCGAGTAAGTCAGGTAGTAATAGATGCCTTTATTTAAGTTGCAGCAAGAAGAATAAATTGTATATTCAAATTCTCCCTTTTTTACCTCGCAGCAGCCTTTTTGCTGTTCTACTGAATTTAATATATGGAAAAATTGGGAAACGCTTTCCTCTTCGTTTTCCCCTTTTAATGCATTTGTTTTTGTGAAGGCAACCTTGACAAACCTAGAAGAAGAGGACAAATCTCCAGGCAATCCCAAGCCTCCCATGCCTCTGCTATAAGTGTTTAATTTAAGTTTTTTGCTGAATGTATTTTTTGGATCTTGTTTTGATAGACCCATGTAGTTATTTAAATTGAATAGCTGCATGTTAAATGGAGGGTTATTAGTCAAAACGCCTACATGGTTGTTATATATTTTCGTTCCTTCTTTTATACATTCTAAAACAATGCAAGAAGTAGAGTCCGCGATCAAATAATGAAGCTGTGATGGCGGGTAGGCTTTGCTAAAGGCAATATTTGTAATATTTGTTTTTGCCAATAATTTTTTAACTTCCTTTACGCTGGAGCATTGTCCTAAAATCCATGGTATTAATTCAAAACTAGCAATGTTTATTTTTCTTTTATTTAAATTGTAATAACACGCGTTCTTTACAAAATTTAATCCAGCTATTCCTAATCCTTTTTCATTAATGGCATCATAATAAAGCGGATAATTATTTTCAACGTGTGCCATTCCAATAATGGCGTGGTGGCTTTTTAATGGCGACGCGTTTTTAAATGACAAAGCGAAACCCCTTGGCGTGATTACTACTTCTTCCCCATAAGAAAAATCATAATCTAGATTCCTTCCAAAGTAGAAATCACTGCCTTCATATGTTATAGCGGTGCACATGTAACGGCCTCCTTTATTTTTGCTTTGTTACCATTATTTTAGGCTTTTATCCATTTTGCTTCCAATTAAAAGATTTTCTATCAATATTAAATAAATTATCGTTATATTATTAATCTATGCCAAAAATAGATATCAAAGATTTATCGGTGACATATTTAGGGAGAAAAAAGCAAACGTTTCCTGCCTTAATAGATTTAAATTGTTCTTTTCCTAATGGTGAGGTTAGTGCCGTAATGGGCGAGTCTGGCTCAGGGAAGACCACTTTACTGAGGGCATTGTCAAATCAATTGGATTATGACGGGACTATTTTAAGCGATGGAGTTGATATAAGGGGTCTTACTAATAAGGAAAGAAGACTTGCCTATGTCCAGCAAGAATTTGCCTTATATCCCCATATGAGCGTTTTTGATAATTTGGCCTTTCCTTTAAAATTAGAAAGAGATTCTTACGATTTTATTACTTCTAAAGTGAATGAAATGGCTGCTTCCCTTAATATTTCGTATTTGCTTACAAGAAAACCAAAACAACTATCAACCGGTCAGATCCAAAAGGTTTGCTTAGGCCGTGCCTTAATTAAAAACCCAGATTTAATTTTGCTAGATGAGCCTTTGTCTAACGTTGATGCTAGGCAAAAAGAAGATGTTTTAAGAACTATCAAGTCCATGTTAGACCTATACAAAGTGACTGCGATTTATATTACTCATAATTTAAAGGAAGCGATTTATATTGCATCTAATGTTTATAGTTTGGAAAACGGTAAAATTGAATGGGTAAAAAAATCTAGCGATTTAGGCGTTGTAGATGCTAGTTTTGTCTTTGACAAAGAAGGAAGAGAATGAAATTCAAGCCAAGCAAAAAAGAATTTTTAGTTGCGGATTTGCCCGTTAATAGAAAGGCTCAGTTTTTCGACTTTTTTAAAACCAGGCCCATGCTATTTTTAGAAATAGGTTTATTGCTTCTTTTGTTCTTTTCTCCTTTTTTGGTTGCTTTTATTTTTAAATATTATGTTGTCTTGCTTCCTGCTTATAACTCTTTAAGCGAGACGGAATATATTTCTTTTTATTTGACCAATTCATTGGTTTTTGACTTTGTTTATTGTCTTTGCTTTCTTTTTGTTTTTATTGGGTTGTCTGGAATCGGGAGAATCATAAGACAATGGGCGTGGGGGAATGGGATATATTTTTGGCACGATTTTATAAAGGGTGTGAAACAAAACATAAAAGCATATTTGCTGTTTTGGCTATTATTTAGTGTGTTTTATTTTGTATCGGATTTATTGGTTTTAACAATGGGGAATTTCTTCACAAAATACATTTTTGCGGGTATTTCGTTGCTTTTGTTCCCTGTTTTAATAATGGGCATGTGTTTAAGCTTGATTTATTCAGATCGTCCTTTAAAACTTCTTATCAATTCGTTTTCTTATTGTCTAAAAAGGCCTTTTTATACTTTTCTCTTTCTTTTATTCCCTTACGGAGTCCTTTGCTTAAATCTTATTGATCAAATTATGGTTTTATTTTTAGTTGTTGTTATTTTAATTTTAATTATTTTTCCTTTATATATGGTTGCCTGGCATCTATATTGCTTATCTTTATTTGATGATTTTACAAACAAAGAATACTATCCAAACTTATACAAAAAAGGATTAAGGGAAGAGTATATAAAAGAAAATGAAGAAACTATATCAAATAAATGAAAATAAAAAGAAAAAAAGTTTAATAGGCATTTCTATCTTAATTAGTCTAGTATGCCTTCTTTCTATATTGCTAATTTATCTTTTTCATCCTAGAAACAACACATGGGTCTATTATTTCATTTCTTTAATATTTCTAACCGGTTTGATATTTTTTGATTACTATTTTTTGTTTTTTAGACTTGGGAACATAAAATCAAAAGAAAGGTTCCTTAAAAGAATCTCTTCTCCTACTGAAGAGACGGTTTTGACTTTCAAAGAAAAAGGAAGCGTTTATTTTTCCAATAAACTTTCCTTTATCTATTTATGCTTTGAAGATGGTAACAATAACGAAAGAAAATATTCAATATTGGCTGATAGCGAATCTCCTTTTAAAGAGAATATGGCTTATAAGGTGCAATCTTATAAAGAATACATAGTTGCCTATGAGGAAGTAAACAATGAAAAAGAATAAGGGCCTATTGTTATCCTTTTTACGTTATGATTGGTGGAAGATAATTGGCACCTATGGTATTTGCGCCGCCTTTTTAGCCTTGATGTTCAATTATAAAGACAAGCTAAAAGATGAAGAAATTTTAGATATATTCATAACCGGAACCATCAATGATTCTTCTTTTCAGCAAAAATTATTTGAAGATGTCCCCAATGATAAGATTCTTGCCATCCATTCATATCCGTTTTCTATAGATAACCACCAATATAATCAAGTATCCAATGCGAATATATCTTCTGTTGCGGATTTATTCATTTTGCCAGAAAGCGTTTTGAATTCGCATAGAGAGTATTTTACCTATGCTAAGGAGATAACTGATTTAGATAATATTTCCTCTTCCTATTCCTTTCTTGATGATAGCAATTTTAAAAATAGGGGAATAAAGATATTTGATAAAGACAATAACGACTTCAATCAAGGAAAGCTTTTTTCTTCTTGGTTTGACTTTAGTGAAACATCTTATTTGTTTGTTTCTTCCGTCTCTACAAATTCAAATGATAAAAATGCAGATGGAAAAAATTTATTACTTGAATATGCCTATTCATTTTTGCGGCTAGGACTACATAAAAAGTAATTATAAATTTTTTGTAAAAAAATGAGACTTTAATGTAAATGGCAGTTATTTTTCTATTGCTTCAAAAGATATAAAATGAAAACGCTTACAAAAGACACTTTTTTTGTATGTATTGGGAGAGTTTGTTCCATGAAAAAGAAAAACAAAAGTCTAATTTTAATAGGATTTGCTTCTCTTTCACTAGTTTTGGCTTCGTGTGGTGAAGAGCCTAAATCTAGCATTATTGATACTAACGATAGTTCAATCGATACTAGCGAGGATAGCGATGATGAACCGGTTAATCCTACCGATAACCAAATTAAACTTTTATCCCCATCGCCAAGTGAAGAAATCCAAATTACGCCTACTCCATTAATGAATTATATAAATGCTAAAACGGAGCAAGAGCAAATAGCGGCATTAAAGGTTGCCGATACTGAAAGGTCTAACAACTTAACTTGTACGTCTGTAAAGCTTAGTTGGCAAAAAGATGGTAGTGCTTATTATACGATTAGCCTCTCTACAGCCGAGGATTTTGCAAATGCAAAAGAAATAAAGGTTTCTTCTTTATTTTCAGAGCAAGAAATCTACAATTTGATTCCTAATACTACTTATTATTGGAAAGTAAAGGGGACAAGGTCTAATGACACTTCTGAAGTTTCTTCTTTCAAAACATTAGGAACTTCTATTAGGTTTATAAAAGCATCCGGAGCTGCCAATATACGTGATTTAGGTGGTTACCAAACTAAAGAAGGCAACCATATCCAATATGGGAAAATTTACCGCGGTGGCTTGTTAAACAATTTTAATAATCTTGGCGGATTAGATGAAAACGGAATCAAAACGTTTAATGAAGATTTAGGCATTCAAACCGAAATCGATTTACGTATAACGGGAATGGATGACGGCAATCAAAGTAAATGCTTCTTTGATTCGAATAAGAATTATGTGCAAGCTACAATTGGGCAATACAATCGCATTCTAGATCCGGAATCATTTGCTAAATCAAATGGTTTTGATTCTTATAAACTTTTGATTGGGAAAGATGGTAGCGGCATGGCTCCTAATTACGAATTGGCCGCTTCAGTTAGTGGCGTGTCCGTTAAGTCATTAAGAACCATATTCGATGTGCTTTCTAAAGAAGAAAATTATCCAGTTTATTTCCATTGCAACGCTGGAGCGGATAGAACCGGAACCCTTTCTTATTTAATAGAGGGATTATTAGGCGTTAGTTACGAAGACATAGTCAAGGATTTCGAATTGACTAGTTTTAGTAAATTCGGAAATAGATATAGAAGTGCTTTAAGCGAAGATGGGCTTTCATTTGATGATAGCGGTGTCTTTATGGACAAAGCAGGAGAAAATTACGTTGGTTTCTCTAAACTAAATGAAGACATGCTTAATTATTATGGAGAAGAAGGGAAAGACTTATCCTTTGCAATTTATTCATATCTAACTAAATATGTTGGAATTCCTTCCTCTACTATAGAGAAAGTCAAATCCATCTTAACTTCTACCGCGGAAGCGAATTCTTATGCTATTTCCAATAGACAAGAATTTGCTTTAAGCCAAGACAATATCAGCATTGATTTATCTAGTGCCAATATAGATGAGAATTCAATTGCCTCAATTGAAATCGCTAATATCGATTTGGGGACAAATCCAAATGAAATTAGCCTAAGTGCTATAAAAGAAGCTGGCTTGTCTGGAGAAAGAGAAATTGTTGTTAAAGCTAAAAAAGAGGGTCAAGACATTACTATTTATGTACCAATTTTGTTGGTAAGCAAATATATTTCTAGCGTAGAAGAATTCTACGATTTAGATACATATCGCAAAAAAATAGATAATGGCAGCGATAGGGCTAGAGTTATAAATTTTGGCTATTATAAATTAACTAGTGATATAGGTAGCGAATCTAGTCCGCTCCTATCCTATAAGATAGGCGGCTATATTCACGACCAGCTTGATTCAAATGGGAATATAGGGTTTAGAGGAACTATAGACGGTGGCAATAATTCAGTGTATTCGCAAGCCGCTTATGGTGGGTTATTCTCGGTAATTGGCGGTGGTGCCGTTATTAAAAATACAAATTTCGTAATTACTAGTTATGCTAGCGCCTCAGGAGATGCCTCGGTTGTTGGAGCACTTGGTTGCACTATTGCCGGTGCAATTATTGAAAACGTTAATTTCACGGTTACTTCTTCTTGCTACGGAAACAGCGATTCTCAACTTTATGGATCGGGGGTCGGCTTGATTTGCACATCTGCTTGCCGTTCTACCATATTTAAAAACGTCAGCGTTACTTCTCCTGTTAAATTAGTTTCCTTATTTGGCGGGCTTTCTTATGATGGCTTTGCGGGTTGCCAATTTGAATGCTTCAATATTGATTGTCAAGAACTTAGCTATTTAGCCGTCAAGGCTGGCATGGGGACAATAAATCAAAGCAAATGTGTCTTGCCAATTGAATTAAACGGCATTAAAGGTTCTTATCAGACTTATGATAAAGACATTACACCTATTGACTTAAATAGCAAATTTGCTTCCATTAGCCTAGGGAATCTATATGGTTCGATGAATTTAATCGATGTCTATTACAAAGACAATAAAATTGAAGATGCCATATTAGAAAACAATATCCTGTTCTTCAATATAAAAACGAATTTTCAAGACGGAGTATCAAGGAACGGTCAATTAAAAATCAACCTTGAAAAAGATGGTTTGGCTTGTTCGCATTCAATAAATATCCAATTAATTAAATAAAAAAAGGAGAATTAAAATGAAAAATTCTAAGAAAAAGTATCTTACTTTAGCTGCTATGACAGCCGTTATGGGCTGCCTTGCTTCTTGTGGTGGCAGTGATGGTGGCAACAGTAGCAAGATCACAACTGTCAACATCATGCTTTTTAACGGCACTGCCGGCATTGATTTTATGAATAAGTGTACCCAAAGGTTCCAAGAACTTCATAAAAACACTTCTTTTGAAGAAGGGAAGACTGGCATAAACTTCAAAATTAGATCGGCCAAAGGCATTTCTTTCAATACTGAAATGAGAACATCTGGCGATGATATTTTTATGTATGAAGGTGTCCCTGATATTTATTCTTTGTCCGCTCAAAAATTTTTATTGAATCTCGATGATATAGTCGAACCAATGAAGGATAAAATCGAACCAGATTTGTTAAAAAGAATTTCTGGTAACGACGGCAGCTATTATGCTTTGCCGCATTATGAATGGTTCCCTGGCGTTAGTTATGATAAAGACTTGTTTGATGAAAAGAACCTCTATTTTGCCGATCCAAGTGTTTCTATCGATGATAAAGAAGAATACAACGGAAATTATGGCAAAGCCTATTTTATAGCCGACAAAAGTGTGACTAAATCCGTTGGTCCAAACGGAATTAGAGGCGACTATGACGATGGTTTGCCCTCCTCTTTAGAAGAATTTAATATTCTTTGCGATAAGATGATGTCTGATTTTAATATCTCTCCATTACTTTTGTGTGGATCTGGCACCTATTATTCCTGGTATCTTCCGATTGCCATGTGGGCTTCTTTAACCGGCGGAGATGGGATGAGAAACGTTTATTGCAATTGGACAAATCAAGAAGTCGAAGTTGTCACTGGTTACAGTGATGAAAATATATTTAGAAGCGACTCCGGTTTAAAAAAGCCTACAACCGAAAAGATTGTGCTAAACGATGAAAACGGCTATAAGATGTATAACATGGCCAATAGATATTATTCCATGGCATTTTTTGAAATGGCTTTAAAGAATGAATGGATTGATAAAGAACAATTAGCAAACGCTAATGGTACTCCTACTGAGGCCGATAACTGGTTTATCAACGGCCATAACTCGAAGCGTTACGGAATGCTTTGGGATGGTTCTTATTGGTGCCATGAAGCAGCAGCGGAATTTGCAACTTATGATAAAGTTCATGCAAGCGAGAAAACAAGTAATGTTTCTCCTCGTCATATTTCTTTCATGCCTCTTCCAACCCAATTAACTGGGCAAGTAGAAGAAGGAAAGGGTAAAAAACCTACCTTGATGAACGTTGGAAACACGGTTACTTTCGCAAATTCTAGAGTCGCTAGAAATGGCAAAGAAAAAGCCGTAAAAGAATTCTTAAAATTTATGTATTCCAATGATGAATTGGCTGCTTTCTCTGAATTGACCGGCTTAACTGCTCCAATCGACTACACATATGACGCCTCTAAGTTAGGCAATACTTATTATGATGACCTAGCTACTTATAGAAAGGATGCCGACGTCATTCAATGTGCTTCTGATTCTCCTAGATTCAAGAAAAATTACGATTCGTTCTACATGTCTTATGGCATGACTCTAAACCATTTTACTGCCCCAGATGGAACAGCTCTTACCGACGCTTATTTAAATGCAATGCAACACTATAATTGCGATGCTAAGTATATATTCGAACAAACTAATATTACCAAAGCAAATTGGGACAAAATGAAACAATAAAAATTTATCTAATTGCTTAATTTCAAGGAAAAGTATGTATAAAACTATAACTCGCGGTAAAGGAAAGAAATTCAATAAATCAGAATTAAAGCATTTCGCTTTCTATATTTCCTTGCTCTTGATCCCCATAATCCATTTCTTTATGTTCTATATTTATGTCAATATAAACTCTTTTATAATGGCATTTCAAAACTATGAGCTTGATTATGATAGCGGTAGAGTTTTAGTTACATTTGCCGGTTGGGATAATTTCAAGATTGCTTGGGATTCATTCTCAAAATATCCTTACATGCTCAAAAATTCTTTGATATTCATTTGCATCGATTTATTTATTTCTCAACCATTGGCTTTGCTTGCCTCTTATTATATTTATAAAAAGAGGCCAGGCAGTGCTTTCTTTAGAACCGTACTGTACTTGCCTCAAGTTCTTTCTAGCGTTGTCCTTGGGTTGCTATTTAAGTATGGAGTTCAATCTGCTTTGCCAGAAATGCTTTATCAATGGTTTGGGATTGCAAAAATGGACGTTTTGTCAAATGTAAACACTCAAATGTGGGTTATGATTGGCTTTAATATCTTGATGAGTTTCGGCGTTAATGTTCTTCTTTATTCAAATGCAATGGGAAACGTCAATCCATCCTTAATCGAGAGTGCGTCCTTGGATGGAGCCAATACGGCTTCTATTCTTTGGCATGTTGTCTTGCCTAAAATCTACCCAACCATTGTTTCTTTGGTAATTGTCATTGTCTCGCAAGTCTTCGTAAGCCAATTCCAGGTATTTAATATTTATGGTGAAGGTGCCGGGCGTATGGCTAACGTCGGTTATTTCATTTATTTGAACTCTCTTAACTCCGACATCCTTGGGCTAAATCCTAATTATATTAGCTATCCAGCTCTTGCGGCTTTTGGTTTAACTTTAACTGCCATTATCGTTCCTACTACATTTTTGGTCAAATTTGCTTTGAACAGATTTGGCCCAAGGGAGGACTAATTATGCAAAGTGTTGAAACTAGCAATATTAAACGTGGCAAGAAGCCAAAGGCTAGCAAGGCTGACATTGCTTTCTATACTCTCCTTGCCATATTGATTTCAATTTTTACTATCGTTCTTCTTTTCTTGTTGCTTTGGGGCTTAATGACCTCACTTAAAAGCAAGAACGATTTTGAACAAAATGGTCCTATTTCCTTCCCTTTCATAGATTGGGGGAACTGGGATAATCCGTATGCTAGCAATAATGAATTGTTACATTTAAGCAACTATGGTTTGATTTTTAAAAACTTTGTCTTCACTCAATTGAATTCTTCTTGGTATGTTGGCGATGAATTAGTCAGCCATTATGCGGAGAACATAGGCTTCTTCGATATGCTTATAAATACCTTAATTTATGCCGGTGTAGGTGGACTTATATTCTCGGTTGCACCTGCTGTTACGGCTTATTTGACTTCGAAATATAAATATAAGCTTTCTACTGTTATAAATGTTGTCTTCACCCTTATGCTATCAATTCCTATTGTCGGGGCTTTGCCATCTGAACTGACTTGGTTGAGGCAACTTGGGATTTATGATAGCCTTTGGGGAAATTTCTTACGTTTCTTCTCTGGGGCCGGCATGTATTATTTTGTTTACTATGCATTCTTTAGTTCGATTAGTGACGCTTATAGAGAAGCGGCGGAGATAGATGGCGCCAATGATTTTGTCGTCATGCTTAAAATCTATTTCCCAATGGCTATAAAAACGATAGGAACTGTTTTCCTTATTCAATTTATCGCTCTTTGGAATGATTGGCAGACAAGCATGCTTTATCTACCTACCCACCCTACTTTAGCTAGGGCAGTTTATGAAATGTCTCTTACTAAATCTGATATGGGCACTGGTTTAGAAAAGTATTTGCTCCAAGCAACACCTTGTAAGATCACGGCTTCGATGATGTTAGCGGTGCCTATTACCGTCATATTTATAATATTTAGAAACAAACTCATGGGTAATGTTTCCATGGGCGGGTTGAAAGAATAAAAGGAGCAATTAATATGAAAAAAACAAAATTATTAGTTACTTTGGCAGCTTTATCAGTTGTTGGTTTTTCTTCAATTGGAATTGAGGCTATTCAAGTTAAGGGCGATGACGTTACTTTATCTGGTTTAAACTTAGAAGATATATATAACCTTGGAGATTATATTTATGTCGGTAAAGATGCTACTTTATCTAGCGGCAATAAAAACGTCAAAGTAGTTTCTTCTTATTTAACTTATCCTAGTGGAATAAATACTTCTTCCTCTTCTTATAAATTAGACTCCTATGGTAAATACAAATTGGTTTTGCTCGGAGAAGAAGGGGTTCAATTTGAAAAGGAATTTTCTGTTTATCAAGATATGTATTCCTTTAATGGGGACAAATCTAGCGTTAGCTATGGGGCTTTAAATAAAAATTTCTCTTCCAGTGGTTATGGATATGGCTTGAAATTGAGCATGAGCGAAGGGGACACGTTTACTTATGCTTCGCCAATTAATCTATTTGAATCGAAATATCAAAAATTAATCGCTTGGAACGTTATTGATTTAGAAGAAAATCCAACAATTCACCAAATAAGCGTTCGTTTTACTGACGCCTATGATCCAAACAACTACTTTACCATTACAAACAATAAAGGGTCTTGGTTTTATGAAAACTATATCTGTGCCTCTTATAATGGCGGACGTACAGCTGGGCTAGTTTCTGATGATGCCGGAAACATTATTGTTGATGGCGTTAATTATAAGATTAATTCTTTAGGCGGAGCTGCTATAACCGGCAATAGCAAAGCTTCTAATAATTACAATAATATTTCTTATTTTTTGGATTCTTCCAATCCTGAAAAACTTAAGATTTATGCTGATAACGATAACTCTAGAGAACATGTTTTAGTAACCGAGTTCAATAATTCCGGAATATATGAATCAACATTTCCTGGATTTAAAAACGGATTAGCTTTTGTTACCCTTTCAGTAAGCGGATTTAATGGCGTTGAGAAAGCCCCGATTGAAATAGCCGAGATTAGCGGAATAAAAGGCGATGACCTTGTTCCAATGGATTATTATAAAGACGAAAATGCTCCATTAATTGATATCTCTTCTAAAGAAAAAGCAAATATTATGGGTGGAGTCGAGCTAAAACTCCCGGAAGCAAAAGCCTTTGACGATACAGGATTAAAAGGAGATGTCAAATGCAGTGTTTATTATGCTTATGATTCTTCCTTAAGGAGAATGATCGGCGTTCGCAATGGTGCTTTTACCCCTGACCAATTAGGTGTTTATACCCTTGTATATGAAGCAAGCGATGTTTACGGGAATGTTACTAAAAAAAGAGTAGACCTAAATGTTTCTACATTTGGCCAATCGGGGATCGATTTTAAACTAACTCCTTTGGAGAACTTAAAAGCAGGTGCAACCATTCAATTTAATAATTATGAAGCAACTTCTTTAAATAATGATTGCGTAGTTGAAGCAGAAGTAATTTTCCCAAGCGGAGAAAAGAAAGTATTTTCTAGCCTTGATTTAGTAAAGTTAGAAACTTCAGGGACCTACAAAGTTAATTATAAATATAAAGATAGTTTTTATTCTGGAGAAGTTTCATATTCTTTTGAAGTAAGCGAGAATAATTCGGCTGCTTTCGAAAACAATAACGTTGCCTTGCCACATTATTTTATGAAAAATTCCACCTATTCTTTAGATATACCCAAGGCATATACATATGGAAAAGATGGTGCAAAGCAAGATGAAATCGATGCATTTGCAAGATTTGATGATGGCGAATATACACCTATTGATTATAGAAATGTATCAGTAACGGGTTCTAGAAACGTTCAATTTAAGTTTGTCCCAAAAACCAATCCCACCTCTTTTATAGAAAGTGAGAAAATCGATATTATCGATACTGGATTTGATGGCAAAAAAGTTGACTTAACGAAATATTTTGTTGGTGATTTTGCCGGCAAGAACGAGCTAGATTCAGAAGGTAAAAATGCTGAATTTGTCCGTTATCAAAGTAAAGTAAATGGCAATGGTTCGCTAGAATTTATTAATAAATTGCTTTTCTCTAGCTTTAACTTTAATTTCAAGACTACTGGTTTTGGAAAGTTAAATATTACATTTACATCCATTTATGACGAAAACGTTCAAATTAAAATCGGTCTGACCGGCGGGACGGCTACAGTAAATGGAAAAACTTTGTCTACGAGTCAAAACTGTAACAATACCGGTGCTTCTGTTTTCTATAGTAGTTCCATTTCTACTTTGAATGTTGCCGGTGCTTCTTTTGAGCTAGATAACCCTTTTGAAAACGATTTCTTCTTGCTAAAGATAGAAAGTGAAGGCTTAACTACTTCCTCTTATATTGATATTTCGCGTGTTGGCAATCAACCGTTCCGTTCTAATTCTACTAGGGATAGGGTTGCTCCTATGGCCAGTGCTTCTTTCCCAAATACAATTGGGCATATCGGCGATGTTGTCACTTTAAGTAGACCTAATGTAGCCGATGTATTGACTCCAGTAAGCGATGCTAATATCAAGCTTAACGCGATTAAAAACGTTGCTGGCGATATAACTAACTTAAAAGACAAAAACACTGGAAAAGTTATAACCAATATTACCGATTATTCTTCCGATTACGAGATTGAATTGGATGAATACGGGTCTTATGTCTTCATTTATAGCATTGTTGATGGAGTTGGTAATGCTATTTCTGGAGATTTAAGAAGCATGACGAGCGTCCTTGATTTGGAAGCTCCTCAATTTGTAAGTAGCTTTGATACTTTAACAATTGAGGCCAATGTCGATAGCGATCTTCTTAAGGTTGAAGCAAAAGATAATATGACTCCTTCATCTTCGCTAGAAATCTATCATTTGATTTTCAATGATAAAGGAACTTTGGTTGCTTCGGTTGAAAATGGTAAGAAAGTTACCATTTCTAATAAAGGTAATTATGTTGTCTATGTCACTTGCCAAGATGAAGAAGGCAATGTTGCTTACGGGCAATATACATTAATCGTTAAATAAAGGAGGAGATGAGAATGAAAAAACATAAAAAGATTTTCTTTTCTTTGCTAGCCTCTTCCATCATGCTTTTAAGCGGATGTGGCGAGCAAGAAAAAAGCGATAGCAATTCCAAAGGGTTTGTAGATAATGGCGGCTCTGTTTCGGAAAAGCATCAATTTATTGCCGAACCAACCTCTTCTTATTTAGTCTGGAATTCAAAAACCACTTATAAGGTTATTCTCCCTACTGATGGAGTTGATGACCAGCTTCTTTATGCCCGTAGTGAACTTGTATCCTTATTTAAAGAAGCCACGAATATAGAATTAAGCGTGGTCAATGATACAAATCTTGCTTTTAAAGAAAGCGATACTTATATTTCTTTAGGACAAAATTCTTATTTCCAAAGTGCTTCTTTTGGAGAAGAAGCTTCTTTGGACGGATTTGGTAGAGATGGTTCAAGGATACTAACCAAAGGGAAATCCGTCTTTATCTTTGGCAATACCAATTATGGGACTTTATATGGTGTCTATAATTTCTTAAAGCTAAATTTCAACTTCGAAACTTATTATCATGATTGCTATACTTTAGATAAAAACGTTAAGGATTTACCTTTATACGATTTTAAGGTTATTGATATACCAGATATTGCATATAGGCAACGTAGGGGACTTCTTTATCCTACTGCCAATCAAAATCAAATGTTTGGATATCGTATGAGGACCATGGATGATACGAATAGCCTTTTCCTTCCGATCCATGAAGGTGATACCCCTCAGTCGGCCGCCAATAGAAATCACAATAGTTTTTTCTATTTCCCAAAAGCAGTTTACGCAGAAACTCATCCAAAGTTTTATTCCACAAGAGGCGATCAACTTTGCTTTACTGCTCATGGCAATGAAAAAGAATTGGAAGAAATGGTCACTATAGCCGCCAAGAAAATTGAGCAATCATTAACTTGGTATCCATATGAGCAATATCCAAGTTATACAACTGCTTTCTTAGGAATGAATGACGTTCCCGATCTTTGCGATTGCGAAGCTTGCACCAAAATAAAAAATGAGCACAACGGGGCTATTGTATCTACTGTAATTCTTTTCATGAAAAGAGTGGCTAGATTAGTTAATGAATGGATGGCCAAAGAAGAGAACAAGCCTTATAGACGTGATTTAAGTTATAGCTTCTTTGCCTACCAATCCGCTATAACTCCTCCATTTAAAGAAAATGATGATGGCAGTTTTGAATATAAAGATGACATTATTCCAGATGATGACATCAAGCTTATGCCATTTGTTGCGGCCATGAACTTCGATTATGGCAGATCACTATATTCGGCTAATAATAACGAAGCTAGGGATATCATTAAATCTTGGGGTAATTTCTACCCGGGTACTAGAGCTTGGAGCTATGGTGGCTTCTTTAATGACTATTTCACCTTCTATGATATTTATAATTTCTATGACGATTATCATGAATTCTTAAATAAATACCATTACTCTTTCTCTTTCGAGCAAGTTAAAAACGACCAAAGAGGTGCTGATCCTGGTTTTGGCGGGCTAGCTAATTATGTCTTGTGCAAAAAGAGTTGGAACTCTTCTTTAAGCATGAACGACTTAATTGACGACTTTATTAATACAGTCTATGAAGCGGCTGCCCCCGTTATGAAAGAAATGTTCCAAAAATTAAGAATATGGTTTGCTAAAATTATCGAAAAATACAATATTGCAAACGGTTCTTCTAGCCAGGCCGACATTTCTACAAATGCTAAATATTGGGGCTTTGGATTTGTTCAAGAACTATTTGATTTATGCGATAAGGCTTATGCCTCTTTGGATATTTATAAAAAAGACGAAGCCAAATATAAAAGATTAAAGAACTATATTGATATTGAATGGCTAATTCCTGCCAAAGTCGTAATTGGCTGTTATCAAGATAAATATACAAGTGATGAATGTATTCAAATAAAGAAGAAATTCAAAGATATTTGCTTGGATTTAGGTATAAAAGACATTAAGGAATTCGTTTCTATTAATTCATATTTGGAAAACTTAGGAGTGTAATTATGAAAAAAGTAAAGACTTGTTTATTCACTGCCTTATTATCTTTATCATTTCTAGGCCTAGTTTCTTGTGGCGAGGGAACATCTAATGATTCCTCTATTGTCAATAACGATATTTCTTTAAGCCAAAATAGCGCCGACATGATCTTAGGCGATACTTTAGAGCTTACAGCTTCTTCTTCAACGAAAGAGACAATTGCCTGGACTAGTTCTGACACTAGTGTTGCCATTGTTAACGATGGCACTGTCCTAGCCATTGGCAAAGGTGTAGCTACAATAACGGCTTCCATTGGAGAAAATAAGGCTACTTGTTTAGTTAATGTTGGCTATGGCAATTACTTGCCTTCGTTAAGCTTAGATAATGTTGCTTCTGACTCGATTGCTTTAGGAAAAGGAACTGCCTTCCCTTTAAGGGGTTTAGCCTCTTTTAATGGCAAAAGCTATCCGTGTCAACTTTCCATCTCCGTTGAGGACAAAGAGATAGTTTCTTTATCTGGCAATTCCTTGATAGGAAAAAAGGTTGGGACTACAAAAGTTATCGTCAAGGGATTGTGGAATAATTTTTCAACCCCATTAATGAATAAAACTATTGATGTTGTTGTTTCTAACGATATATCTATTTATCCAGAAGTAACCTTAGCAAATACAAAAGGAGTCATGAACTCCATCGATTTAAGTTTATTATCTTCTTGGCAAGGCGAAAATTATGATTCGACTGCTAATGTCAAATTTATTGTTAAAGAAAATGGCATTTCAAAAAGTGCTTCCATTTCTTCAACTGACCCTGAAATAATTTCGGTTACATCCGATGGATTTGTCCAAGCTAAAAAAGTAGGCGAGGCAAAACTAGTTGGTACTTATGTTGATGAAAACGGGAACGAATATTATAGCTATGTTGATGTAAAAGTCACTTGCCCGGTTGCTACTTATGATGGCCAATTAAAAGTAGCTTCTTCTTCTCCATTCCCCTTGGATGAATATTTTGGCGAGGGTGCTTTATTAACATATGCAAAGCAAGGGGAAAAAGAGCTTAAATTCCTTTCTAATGGCTATATCGAAGGTCTAACTGCCGAAGGGGAAGACTCCGAACCGTTGCTTATAATGACTAATAAAGGCGGCTTCTATTTTGAAGATAGTTTTATCTATACTAAAGCATTGAATAATGAAAATTTCTTGTCTACTTTGAAATTAGAAAGCGGAAAAGTTATCGATGGGTATTATATTTTAGATAGCGACATAACAAGTGAAATCGATATGACTAGCCAAGAAAGTTCATACTATAGTGCTAGCGATACATATAAAAATAAGTACTTTAAAGGTACTTTCGATGGCCTAGGGCATACCTTAAAAGCGAAAGTAGCTAGAGAAGGTATATTCGGCGGGTTAGGAGAAAAAGCCGTTATTAAAAACACCCATTTTGAATTCACTTTTTCTTCATCTGATTTTTGCTCTGGGATAGCTAGAAATAACTGGACTAATAACATCAAGGGCTGGAAAGCCACTCTATCTAATCTATATGTAACTACAACAAATTACTACGATCATTCTTATTCTTTGTTTGAATATAGATTCAATGATCTTGCGATGAATGATATTTATGTCAATCTAACTTTAAGCGAAGGGGTTGGAGAAGTTACTTCATCTACGCAAGAGAAAGGTGCTTTGTTCCATACCGATTCAACAATTTCTAGTGGACCGTTTGGTTCGTTTACTGGCGATTTCCGCAATGTATATGTAGTTAGTGATAAATTTATGCCTATTAGCAGCGGATATTCAGTTAACAATCTGTTTGTCACTTATGCAAAAAACGATATGGACAAATTAGGCGATTACGAACGCGCCGGCAAGACTGATTCAATTAATTCTTGTGTTTTGGGATCTAAGGACAATAATGCCAAAAAAGTCTTATTTGGATCTCTTCCAACTGTTACTTGGTATTTTCCTACCACGAAAAATACAAATTTGGTTTTTGTTTATTTGTCATTATCTTCAATTGGCAATGGAGGAATTTATCGTTACGACACAACCACAGAATTAAAAAATAGTGGCATTGGCAAAGTAGGAAGTTGGGACGTTTTATAATTTATGTATTTTTCATCTATTGAAAGCGGGAAACTAACTCTTGGCGGATATCCTGGCTCATTAATCAAAATGATTATTGAGCAGGAATACTTAGACAAAGATAAATATCATTTGTTTGCCAGCCAATTCAAATTACATTCTGATTTAAAAGGGTCTTGGAGAGGCGAATTTTGGGGCAAATTTATTAGAGGCGCGATTGAATGCTATAAAGCTTGCAAGAATGAACGCCTATATAAAATAATAGAAGACTCTGTTTTTGAAATAATTGGCTATATGGAAGAAGACGGGACCCTTTCTTCCTATGAAAAGGAATATCGTCTTACAGGTTGGGATATTTGGGGTAGAAAATATGCCATGCTTGGACTTCTTTCTTATCTTGATATTGCTAAAAGCAAAGCCAAAAAAAGAAAAGTCTTACATTCTTTAAAAAGACAAGCCAATTCTATAATTGAACACGTAGGAAGAGGCAAAAATAAAAAAGGAATATTAGAGACTTCCAATATTTATGGTTCTTTAAATAGTGCTTCCTTACTTGGCGTGTATGTTCTTTTATATTCTTTAACCGGTATAAAAAAATATCTTTCTTTTGCGAAATATATTGTTTCAACAGGATTATGCGTTAAAGATAATATTATTAAGAACACCTTTAAAGAAGGTTCATATCCTTATCAATGGAAATCAACTAAAGCCTATGAAATGATCGAATGCTTTCAATGGCTGCTACATTATGGATTAGTTACAAATGATGATTATTATGTTCAATCCGCGGTTAACTTTGCCCATAAGGTTTACGAAAGCGAATTTACCATAATTGGGGGATTAGGAAGCGAATCGGAATTTTTTAATCATAGTTCCTCAAATCAAACTAGCGTCCCTTCTAAACCAGGCTTAGAAACTTGTGTAACCGTTTCTTTTATGAGTTTTTGCAACGACTTATTAAAAGTAACGGGAGACTCTTTTTATGCTTCTTTAATCGAAACCATGTCTTATAACGCTTTGTTTGGTGCGACTAATGACGAAGATCAGGAAATGGATCTAGCCGAGGGAAGGGTTTGGAAAGAAGAAGGAGGGTATGATACCCCTCATCATGAAAAATTCTTCTTCGACTCCTATACTCCTTTAGTAAACGATAGAAGGGCGAAACTAGTCGGTGGGTACATGCTTCTTCAAAACGGCAGGAGCTATGGCTGCTGTGCCGCGAATGGTGGATATGGACTCGGTCTAGTTAGAGATTTTGCTTTCCTAAAGAAAGAAAATGGGTTTGCAGTTAACTTCTATAACGATTTTAAAGCCAGTTCGATAATAAGCGATAAAAATGTTAGTTTTTCCTTAAAAGCCAACTTATTTAAAAACGGAAAAGCCAAATTGAAAATAAAAGGCAACGGCCAAAGGTTTTGCCTAGGCTTAAGAATACCTTCTTGGGGCGTTCCAAAAATAACTATTAATGGTCAAACAATAGAAATAAAAGAGGAAAAAGGGTATTTAAATATCGATAGAATTTGGGCTGACGACTTGGTTTGCTTAGATTTCTTAATGCCCCTTCAAGCTCATTATTTGAATAATAAAGTAGCCTTTACCCGTGGCCCGATAGTCTTATCTAGAGATGAAAGAATGGGCGAAGTTTCTCTTCCTATTGAAAGAAAAGCCAATTATAAATACAAATTAATTAAGAACGATTCTATTAAAAATAACGAAACCATAGTTTTAGAAAATGGTTTCAAATTATGTGATTTTGCTTCGTCTGCAAAAAATATGGATGATGCAAAATCAAAATTATCAGTTTGGATTGATATTAAAAAATAAATATAAACAAGGAGGGAAAAAGAGAATTTAATTAAATTTTTTAGGGGGGCATATCTAATTTATAAAGAGGTAAAAAATGAAAAGAAAAAGTAAATTATTACTCGTTTTAGCGGCAAGTTCTTTATTTGCCATCTCATCTTGCTCAGACAACCCGTCTTCTTCCAATCGTGATGATGGATATACTAGCGAAGTTAGCAAAACCTATTATTCGATTGCTTTGCCTACTGGTGAGCATTATACAGTTACTCCCGTTAATGGCTATAATGCAAGCGAAGTAGAAGAAAACAAGGAATTTAAATTTAATGTAAATGTTGAAACTGGTTATGAGATAAGCAGTGTTAAAGTTAGTGGAGTCGAAGGCGATTTATTACCAGATGATGATGGCGTTTATACAATTGCCAATGTAGCGACTAATCTATCTATATCCGTTGAAGTAAAAAGGCAAATATTTAAAGTAACTTTCTCCGGTGCTCATTTTGACGTAGAACCTTCTACCGGATATAAAGCAGATAACATCTATTACGGTGGTGACTTTAAGTTTACAGTCAAACTTGAAGACCATTACAATTTGTCTGCTGTTAAAGTTAATAATCTAGAATTAACCGCCGTAGATGGAATCTATACAATCGAAAATATAGTCTCTGATACGGTGGTAAATGTTTTAACCAACATAGAGACATTTGCAATTACTGCTACCGGTGAGCACGCTTCTATATCTCCTTTAGATGGAATGGATGCTTCTAAAGTAGAGTATGGTTCCGATTTCAAATTTAAGGTTTTAACCGACGATCATTATCATATCGAAGAGGTCAAGGTCAACCAAGTTAGCCTAACTGCAGTAGATGGAGTTTATACAATTAGTAACGTCACTTCCAATGTAGAAGTATCCTTAACTGCTAAAATCGATACGAATTCCGTTAGGTTTGAAGGCGAAGGATTTGAAGTTAACCCAGTTACCGGATATAGCCAAGACAATATCGAATATGGTTCCGATTTCAAATTTAAACTAACCGTAAAAGAACATTTCCATATCGTTTCCATTCGACTTGGCAATGTAGATTTGACTCCCGATAGCGATGGTGTTTATACCATTTCTAACATTATTGCCTTAACTACCGTAAATGTTGTTACCGAAGAAGATAGCTATAAGCTTACTTTGCCTAGCGGCGAGCATTATACGATTGAGTTAGAAAATCCAAATATGGATTTAAATACAGTAGGGTATTCTAAAGCGGTTAAATTCAAGGTTATTGCCAATGCCCATTATGAGATTACTTCCGTTAAGCTAAATGGAACAACTTTAGTAGCAGATCAAGATGGCTATTATACCGTCAAGGAACAAACTAGCGATGCAATCATTGCTATTGAAACGGCAGCGGCCAAGTATTCTATTACCTTTAATTCTAACGGGGGAAGCCTAGTTCCGACTCAAACCATAGAATATGGTCAAGATGTAACTAGACCTAGCGATCCAACCCGCGAAGGAGATGAATATTATGAATCCTATACATTCGATGGATGGTATAACAATGGGGAGAAGTTTGACTTTGCATCCAAGATCGAATCAGATGTGACTCTTGTAGCACGTTGGATTTACGGCGAAAGCAAGGTTCAATATGTTAGTTCCTGGAATGCTTCCGATTTTACCGCCG
>ERZ808246.115-NODE-115-length-66655-cov-8.508123_pt1 | contig 66655 bp, 55 predicted proteins | sample MGYA00521083_ERZ808246 | MGnify/ENA primary metagenome ERZ808246 (study PRJEB31516, sample SAMN03275577) | gut metagenome | biome: mammalia-associated habitat; material: feces | host: Papio cynocephalus | place: Kenya | collected 2012-07-07 ... | reverse complement strand
TGTAGATGGGGGCGGTCACGCCGATCACGCCGGTCTCCTCCCAGATGGAGCCCTCACGGCCGAACTCGGTGTTCCAGCGCTCCGCATAGTCGCGGCGTGCGTCGGCATAGGTCACCAGCACGTCCACCTGGCCGGAGGCCAGACGGGCAAAGGCGCTGGCGTAGGAGTCGGACTGCACGGCGCTCTTCAGATCAGAGATGCCCTTGCCGTAGTGATCCTGCAGCCACAGGGCGGGATAGATGTAGCCGGCGGGGGAAGAGGTGCCCATGACGCTCCAGTTGGCGCTGTCCAGGTCCTCCCAGGTCAGCTCTTCACCGGCGTTGACCTTCTTCACCAGCTCCTGACCCTTGTCAGAGGGGCCGGCGATGAACAGGGCGCGGTAGGAAACGACCTGCTTGTCGGAAGCCTCGGTGGGCTGGCCGTCGTTCCAATCCTTGGCGTTGTCGGAGTCCTTGCTCAGGCCGTCGCGGGTAGCGGTCAGAATGACCTCGGCGCCGTCGTCATACAGCACATAGGTGCCGCCGGGGATCAGACCCACGTCGATGGTGCCGGCCTCCAGGCCCTCGCCCACGGCCTCATAGGTGGTGCCGACGGTGATCTCCACGTCGCCCACCTCGTAGCCCTGCTTGGCCAGCTCGTCCTTCAGCATCTGCTTCAGGGGCTCGGTAACGGTAATGATCTCCTCCGGCTCGCGGGAGGGCACGAACGCGACCTTCAGGGTCTCGATCTTCTTCGCGCCGTCGGTGTCGCCGGTATTGTCGCTGTCGGTCTTGTCACCGCAGCCGGCCAGCAGGCCGAGCGCCATGACCAGCGCCAGCAGCAGAGCAAAAAACTTTTTCATTCTTTTTTCCTCCATAAAGTGTTGTTCCCTTGCCCGGAGTACGCCTCCGGGACGTGTACAGCGGTGTGGCACAGCAAAAGGCGCACCATACCGTTTCACAGTATAGCACACCTTCACAGAGAAAAATTTTCCGATTTGGTAAAAAAAGTAATATCTCAGGCGTCCCTCTCCCGCCCGAAGTAGAGCGCCACCAGCTCCTCGAACGCCAGTATCACATGGCCGAAAAAGCTGTTGGGCAGGCTGCCGGCCAGCGTCTGCCGCGAGCCGTCCACCACGAGCACGATGTCCGACATCTGCGCCAGCGTGGAGTCGCTCCGTTTGGTGAACGTGACGATCCTGTGGCCGTTCTGCCGGGCGTGGCGCACGTCGTTCAGCACCGGCTCCGTCTCGCCGCTTTGGCTGACGGCGAACATCACCGGCGGGGCCTCCGCCGCGTCGGACAGGTGGTGCGCGTCGCGGAACAGCATATAGTCGTAGAAGTGGACGTTGTTGAACACCATAAAGCCGCAGATAGACAGCCGCTGGGCGATATAGGCGCCCACAATGTTGGAAAAGCCCTCGCCGGTGGTGAACAGCTTGGCCCGGCGCGACTGGTCCAGCAGGCCGCAGAACCGGTCCAGCAGCGCGTCAGAATAGTTGTCGATCAGGCTCTTGATGCTCTCCGCGCTGCGGCCCTGGCCGTGGGAGTCGAACTGGCGGCTGAGATAGTAGTACAGCTCGCTGTACCCGTCAAAGCCCAGCCGCTTGCACATCTTGACGATGGTGGTGGTGGAGAGAAAGTTCTCGTTGGCGATCTGCTGGATGCCCACGCGCTTCTCGCCGCGCTCGATATGTGCCGTAATGCTGGTGATCACCCGTTTCTCGTCCTCAGAAAGCAGATTTGTCAGCAGAAAATAGCCGTCGCCCACAGCCCGTCCCTCCTTGTCGATCCGTGATGGCACTATTATAGCAAACCGGGCAGCGCCTTGCAAGACGGCGCGGGAGAATTCGGCATTCCGCCGATGCGGCGGCCTCCGCGCCGTCCCGGACGATAACAGACGACAAAAGAGGGGCGATGCCACCCCTCTTTTGTCGTTTCCGAAACGGACCATCCAAAACGGTAATGTACCCTGTCTCGTTCCAGTTGTACGTCTTGCCGAAAAATTCCTTTGCAGACTTCACATGGTCTTTTTTCTCCGCCTCGGAATAGGCCTTCAGCGAAAACAGCGCGCCCTCGCCCAGCTTGCCCGCCGGTCTCCCGCTGTGCCCGAAATGCCGCAGCACGCCCTCCGGCAGCACGTCCGGGAAATACCGGTTGACATACGTGAGCAAATCGGCTATACTGATATCAGAACCGGTTAGAGTAGCGGGCACGCCCGTGATCTCTGGGGATAAGCTCCCAGCCGGTTCTGTTTTTGCATTTATCGCATACAGAACATCCACGGACATGACCTCGTTGGAGGCCCGGTTTACAACGAACTGTACGATGTACGGCTCGTTGTTTTTGTTTTTGGCCGCGCCTGCGGCAAGCTGCTCGTCGAGGAATGGGCGGGAATGCAGTCCTCCGGTTCGGACGGCGAGACCTCTCAAATTTTTTACGAAAAATATTATATAGCAAAAAGAGCGCCTAAGCGCTCTTTTTGTGCTTTTACCCGACATATCCCACGGAAGCGGGTGCGGATACGCCGCGGAAAACGGGCGGCCGCGTATTGCTTTTATGGCCTTGTGTCCGGCGAGGTGTTGTCGACGATCTCCCACTTCCCGGTTTTCGCATCCTGCGCCAAATAGAAGTACTGCTCCGTGCTGCCGTCGTTCATAAACGTTTTTGTGTGGTCATACTCCACATAGTATTCTGCCCGGACGACGACAAAATGCTCTGCCAGATACTCGTCCGTCCAGCCTCTTGACGCGGCGAGTTCGCTGCCGGCGTACATTTTAACGACACGCGCAGTCTCGCTTTCGTCCACCTCGATCGCATCCACGCGCACACAAACCGTATACGCTTTATCGGCTTGCCCTTTGATGGCACTTTGGACAGTCTGCGCCGGATCGGGAGATGGGCTCTGAAGCCACCGGTCAAACAGCCCCAGCTCATGTGCCGTAAAGCCGCAGAGCGCCAATGCGGCGATAATGGCGGCGGCCAGCACGGCCAGCTTTTTCGTGCCTGTTTTCGATGTGTGCGGGCGCTCATAGAAAAGAGCCTCCGTGATATATTTGTCCTCCAGTGCACTTATGGCATCGGTAAACTTCACTGCGTTCACACAAGCACCTCTCTTTCGATCAGATATTTCCGCAGCTTCTCACGAATACGGGACAGCCGGACAGACACATTTTTCTCCGTCAGTCCCACAAATTCGGCAATATCCCTGCCGCTGTCGCAAAACCAATAGCGGCGCATAAAGATAATGCGGTTTTCGGCGGTCAGCGTGTCCAAAAAGCTCTCGATGATACGGGCTAACTCTCTGGCTTCGACCTCTGCGTCCACGGTGTTGGGAGATGCTATGCAGGCTTCGATCTCCTCCATGGCAGCCGCATAGCGTCCGCTTCGTTTGGCCGCTTTCTTTCTGTAATAGTTGTTCAGGGAAGTATTCCGAACGATCTTGCAGATATAGGTCAGCAGCGGGTCGGGTCTTGCCGGCGGTATCGTGTTCCACGCGCCAAGGTAGGCGTCGTTGACGCATTCCTCCGCGTCCTGCCTGTTGTTTACGATGTTATAGGAGAGCCTGCGGCACGCTTTGCCGTATTTCGTATCCAGCTCCCGTATCGCCTGCTGGTCGCGCTTGAAAAGCAGATCGATGATCTCTGCATCCTCCATCATGTACACCGCCTCCCTTCCGGCTTTACCTATGTACTACGGTTTTAACGTCAAATGCTACATCAACTTAAAAAATCATATCAGATTTTTGCAGGTGCTTCCACCCCTGCCGCTTACACCGCTTTTCTTCGCCGCGCGCTCCTCCACGAGCTGCCGGTACGACCACCCCAGTCCGGGCGCGCGGATTTTGGGACGCAAAAAAGAGCACCCCGGGTGGGGTGCTCCTTCAGTCACTTGTTGTCAGCACAGCTTGGCGCCGGCGGGGACGCTGTCGTCGATCAGCATCAGGTGCAGCTTCTCTTCGCCCTTCTCCTTATGCACGGCGGAGATCAGCATACCGCAGCTGGGAATGCCCATCATCTTCCGCGGCGGCAGGTTCAGAATGGCGATGGCCGTCTTGCCGATCAGCTGCTCCGGCTCGTAGTACTGGTGGATGCCGGACAGGATAATGCGATCGGTACCGCTGCCGTCATCCAGGGTGAACTTCAGCAGCTTGTCGCTCTTCTTTACCGCCTCGCAGTTCTTGATCTTCACAGCCCGGAAGTCCGACTTCAGGAACGTGTCGAAGTCCACCTCATCCTCCACATAGGGCTCCAGCTCCACGGCCGGCAGGGCGGCCTTCTTCTGCTGCTCCTGCAGCTCGTCCAGCTTAGCCAGGGCCTCGTCCACATCGATACGGGGAAACAGGTTCTCGCCCTTACTGATGACCGCCTCGGCGGGCAGCACGCCCCACACGTTGGCGTTGTCCCAGCTGCGGCAGGCCTCGTCCGCGCCCAGCTTGGCGAAGATCTTATCGCAGGTGTCAGGCATGACCGGCAGCAGCAGGGTGGTGCAGATGCGGATGGTCTCCAGCAAATTGTACAGCACGGCGGCCAGGCGCTCGCGCTTGCTCTCGTCCTTGCCCAGCGCCCAGGGGGCCGTTTCGTCGATATACTTGTTGGCCCGGTCGATGACCTTGAACACCTCGTCCAGTCCGTTCTGCAGCTGCAGCTTGTCCATCTCCGCCTGATAGCGGTCACGCAGCGCGCAGGCCATCTTCTTCAGCTCACAGTCCTCCGGGGCGTCCTCACGCTGTACAGGCAGGGTGCCGCCGAAGTACTTTTCCGCCATGCCGGTGGTACGGCTGACCAGGTTGCCCAGCTTGTTGGCCAGGTCGGTGTTGATCGTGCCGATCAGCAGCTCGTTGCTGAAGTTTCCGTCGCTGCCGAAGGGGAACGTCCGCAGCAGGAAGAACCGCAGGGCATCCACGCCGAACATCTCGGACAGGGCGTAGGGGTCCACCACATTACCCTTGGACTTGGACATCTTGCCGCCGTCGATGACCAGCCAGCCGTGGCCGTACACGTGCTTGGGCAGGGGCATATCCATGCTCATCAGCATGGCGGGCCAGATGATGCTGTGGAAGCGCACGATCTCCTTGCCCACGATGTGGTAATCGGCGGGCCAGTACTTGTCGTAGTCGTGATACTTATCGTTGTCAAAGCCCAGGGCGGTGCAGTAGTTGAACAGCGCGTCCACCCACACATACACCACGTGGCCGGGATCAAAGTCCACGGGAATGCCCCAGCTGAAGCTGGTGCGGGAAACGCACAGGTCCTCCAGACCGGGCTTGATGAAGTTGTTGACCATCTCGTTCACACGGGTGCGGGGCTGCAGGAAGTCCGTGTCCTCCAGCAGGTGCTGTATCCGGTCGGCGTACTTGCTCAGGCGGAAGAAATAGGCCTCCTCCTCCGCGTCCTTCACCTCGCGGCCGCAGTCGGGGCACTTGCCGTCCACCAGCTGGCTCTCGGTCCAGAAGCTCTCGCAGGGGGTGCAGTACTTACCCTTGTAGGTGCCCTTATAGATGTCGCCCTTTTCGTACATGGTCTTGAAGATCTTTTGCACGGCGGCGCAGTGATAGTCATCGGTGGTGCGGATAAACCGGTCGTTACTGATGTTCATCAGCTTCCACAGGTCCAGAATGCCTTTCTCGCCCTCCACGATGTGATCCACGAACTCCTGGGGCGTCATGCCGGCCTCCTTGGCCTTCGTCTCGATCTTCTGGCCGTGCTCATCGGTGCCAGTCAGGAACATGACATCGAAGCCCTGCAGACGCTTGTACCGCGCGATGGCGTCGGTAGCCACGGTGCAGTAGCTGTGGCCGATGTGCAGCTTGTCCGAGGGGTAGTAGATGGGCGTGGTGATATAAAACGTCTTCTTCTCCATAGGATAGTTCTCCTTTTCCCCGTTCCGAATGGAAGAACGGTATAAACTCACATATATCATTTTAGCCCACACTATGCGCTTTGTCAATCAGACCCGTGTGTAAAATACCGTATTTTTGCGTAAAAACCCATTTACAGACGGCTTCGTATTCTGTATAATAAAGGATATTGATTTCACCCGCTGTGCCGCGGAACAAAAGAGCATAGGAGGAAAACTATCGTGTCTTACAGAATTCTCGTTGTCAATCCCGGCTCCACCTCCACCAAGATCGGTGTCTACGAGGACGAGCAGCTTCTCTTCGACAAGACCCTGCGCCACAGCGCGGAGGATATCGCCCAGTTCAACACCATCCCCGCCCAGAAGGACTGGCGCCGTGATCTGGTGATGAAGGCGCTGCGCGAGCAGGGCTTCGACGCCCATACCCTCTCCGCCGTCTCCGGCCGCGGCGGTCTGCTGCGCCCCATTCGCGGCGGTACATACGCTGTCAACGACAACATGGTCAAGGACTGCACCATCGGCGTGCAGGGACAGCACGCCTCCAATCTGGGCGGCCTGATCGCCCGCGAGATCGGCGATGAGCTGGGCATCCCCTCCTACATCGTCGACCCTGTGGTCATCGATGAGATGGCGGACGTGGCCCGCTATGCCGGTCATCCCCTGTTCCAGCGCGTCAGCATTTTCCACGCCCTGAACCAGAAGGCCGTGGCCAAGCGCTACGCCAAGGAGCAGGGCAAGAAGTACGAGGAGCTGAACCTCATCGTCTGCCACATGGGCGGCGGCGTTTCCATCGGCGCTCACGTCAAGGGCAGCGTGGTAGACACCCAGAACGCCCTGGACGGCGAGGGTCCCTTCTCCCCCGAGCGCTCCGGCACCCTGCCCACCGGCCAGCTGGTGAAGCAGTGCTTCTCCGGCAAGTATACCGAGGCTGAGATGCACCGTATGCTCTCCGGTCGCGGTGGTCTGGTGGCCTATACCGGCTCCAACGATATGCGCTATCTGCTGGCACAGGCCGAGCACGACAAGAAGATCGCCGGTGTTGTAGATGCCTTCCACTACCAGATCGGCAAGGAGATCGGCGCCATGGCTGCCGTCATGCACGGCAAGGTGGACCAGATCATCCTCACCGGCGGCATCGCCTACGGCAAGGAGACGGTGGATGCCATCTCCGAGATGGTGGACTGGATCGCTCCCATCACCGTCTATCCCGGTGAGGACGAGCTGCTGGCCCTGGCTCAGGGTGCCCTGCGCGTCCTGAAGGGCGAGGAGAAGGCCCAGGAGTACCGCCGTCCCCGTCCCGAGGACAACAACTGATACAACGGAGAACCCGAAGCGTCCCGCGGCTCTCGCCGCGGGACGTTTTTGCCTTGACAATGGCCCGGTTTCCCGATATATTGAGGATATCACATATAAAAGGAGAGAGAATTATGCTGCCTACCACCATGCTCATTATCGCCGGTATCCTGGCCCTCGTCGCCACTGTCCTGGCCTTCATCTATGTGGTCCCGGAGAAGAAGCGGGAAAAGCTGGGCGCCTTCGGCAAGTTCCTCCACGACACCTGCAACTTCAAGTACCTGATGGTGGAGAAGATCCTTCAGTCCCTGTACATCTTCACCACCGCCGCCGTCATCGTCTTCGGCGTACTCATGCTCTTCCGCACCGAGTATAACTACTGGACCGGCGGCCGTATCTGGATGGGCGGCTACGGCCTGCTGATCATCATTCTGGGGCCCATTGTGATCCGTCTCAGCTATGAGCTGATGATGATGGCCATTCTGCTGCTGAAGAATGTCATCTCCATCAACCACAAGCTGGCCGATCAGACCGGCAAGGGCAGCGGCGATGTGTTCGCCGCCCCGAATATGCAGGAGATGAAGGAGGCCCTCCGCCAGCGCCGTGAGGCGGCACAGGCTGCGGCACAAGCCGCCCAGGCACAGCCCCCCGCCAACTTCTGCGGCCAGTGCGGCGCCAAGCTGGAAAACGGCGTCTGCCCCCACTGCTCCGCCCCCAAGGACAGCGCCCCGGCTGACAGCACCCCGACCCAGGAATAAGTCACGCAAAAGAGGAAGCACCCGCCCGGGTGCTTCCTCTTTTATTCAGCTTACGATCACATAGCTTCCGCTTTGCGGTGCCTCTGCCGCCATGGCCACCACCCGCGTCTCCGGGTCATAGCCCTCCGGCAGCGCCGCCTTTACGGCGGCAAGGTCGCCCTCCGCCGGCACATACAGCCGGTCGAACAGCTCCGCCATCTGCTCCACGGACAGACTGTCCGTGCTCCGCACCACCACTGACAGGGCTGTGCCCTCCGGCAGTGCCGACCGCAGATTTTCGGCAAAGTCGGTCAGCACCTGCGCCGGGTCCGCCGCCGTGTTGGCGACATCCGTCATGCCCGCCGGGTAGCAGAACTGGTCCAGCAGGACCTCCTTAAAGCCCAGCTCGCCGCACTCCTTCACCAGCGCGGTGATGTATTGCAGCACCTGCGGGTCGGTGGGGTCCAGCCACGCCTGCCCCTCCGCATCGTACCACAGCTGCCCGTCCTCCCGGACCAGCGCCGTCTCCGGCACGCTCCGGGCGTAGGCGCTGTCCCGGAAGCACACGATGTGCCCCACAGTGTACCGCCCGCTGCTCAGCAGTGTACGCAGACATTCGATGGGACGTCCCGTCTCCACCACCACGCCCTGCGGCGTCTCCACGCCGGTGGCGTAGGTGATGCCGCCGGTGGTGCGCTTCACCGCCAGCACCAGGTCCTCCGGCGCCAGGGTGTTCATGATGTAGTCTGCGCCCCACCACAGGCAATCGTCCGGCAGCCGTGTACCGTGCAGCGCCGCCACCTTCACATGGGGATGCTCCGGCTCCACGGTGTCCACGATGTCGTCCCGGTCCCCGGTGCCGTCGACGGCGCTGTCATCCGTTTTGTCGCCGCTGTCATCCTTCCTGTGAAAAAAGGGCAGGTCGATGGTAGCGTTGCCCGCCTCGTCGTACACCACATAGTTCTGCAATGCCAGATAGGCCACCGCGCCCACCAGCACCAGCGCCAGCACCACGATCAGCACGATCTTTCCGCCGGACATCCGGCCATGGTAGCTGTTGTACCCCTTTGTCGCCATAGGTGTTTACCTCACAAATATGTTTTCCCGTTTACTGTATCGCGTCCAGCAGCGCCACGCGCCGGGCGTGACGTCCACCCTCAAACTCCGTGTGCAGGAAGATCTCCACCATCCGCTTGGCCAGGTTGCCGCCGGTGATGCCGGCGCCCAGCGCCATCATGTTGGCGTCGTTGTGCCGCCGCGTCATCTCCGCCTGAAGAGAGTCGGTACACAGCGCGCAGCGAATACCCTTCACCTTATTGGCGGCGATGGAAACGCCGATGCCCGTGGTGCAGATCACGATGCCCTTGTCGCATTCCCCGGCGGCCACCGCCCGGGCGGCCTTCTCGGCGAATACGGGATAGTCCACGCTGTCGGTGGAGTAGCACCCGAAGTCCTCGTAGTCGATGTTGTTCTCCTCCAGCCAGATGAGGATGTCCTGCTTCAGCAGGTAGCCGCCGTGGTCGCAGGCGATAGCAATTTTCATGGTGGTCGTCTCCTTTGTGTTTTTACAGCTTCCGGAACGTGGGCTTTCCGCCCTCGAACGTGCAGAAATACCGGAACCCACACGTCCGCAGCAGCGCCTGCGTCTCCCGGACGCGGCAGCCTACATACTCGGCGGAGTGCGCGTCCGAGCCGATGGTGATGATCTCGCCGCCCGTCTCCCGGTACAGCTTCAGCAGCGGCGCGTCCGGCAGGGGCGTGTTGCCCCGGTTGGTGTTGCACTCGATGCCGCACCCGTTTTCGATCAGCGCCCGGAAGATCTCCCGGCACTGGCCGTAGTGTCCGTCAAAGGTCATCTGCTCGCCCAGGTTTTCATTCATGTACCGCAGCGGCAGCGTCAGGTGGCCCAGCACGCTGAACCGCCCCCATTTCGCCAGACGCAGCACATCCTCCAGATAGCTGTCTATGACCCTATGATAATACGTTTCGCTGTTTTTTTCAATGTAATACAGGTCAAAATGTTTGAATTTTTCGCCTGCCATATGCACAGAGCCGATAACAAAGTCCAGCTTCGGCGCCTCGCCCAGCAGTTTTTCTGCACGGTCGAAGCCCATGGGCGCCTCGCCCAGCTCCGCCCCCAGCCGGATGATCAGCCGCCCGGCGTACGTTTCCCGCGCCTCCGGCAGCTCCCGCAGCAGCCGCGACCAGTCGAAATGCTCCCGGGGCCGGTGATCGCCCCACAGCACCGTGTCTACGTGGTCCGTCACGCAGATCTCGTCCAGCCCGGCCCGCACCGCCGCTTCCGCCAGCTCACTGACCGTCAGCTGTCCGTCCGGCGACGTGGCCGAGTGGGTGTGATAATCCGCCAGATACATCCTTCACCTGCTCATTTCTTCTTGAAGAAGCTCTTGCGCTTCTCGTAGTTGCTCTCGCCCAGCATATCGCTGAAGCTCCGCAGGGCCTCCTTCTGCTCCTTCGTCAGGTTCCGCGGCGTCTCCACGTTCACGGTGACGTACTGGTCGCCGCGTCCGCGCCCGTTCAGCACCGGGATGCCCTTGCCCCGCAGCCGGAACACCGTGCCCGTCTGGGTGCCCTCCGGCAGGTCGTACTTTACCTTGCCGTCAATGGTGGGGATCTCCAGCGTAGCGCCCAGCACCGCCTGGGCGAAGGTGATGGGCGCGTCGCAGAACACGTCCACGCCCTCCCGGCGGAACGTCTCGTCCGGCTGCACCATCACGGTGATCAGCAGGTCGCCGGCGCTGCCGCCGTTTTTGCCGGCATTGCCCTGCCCCCGCAGGGAGATGGTCTGCCCGTGGTCGATACCGGCAGGGATGTTGACCTTGATGGTCTTGCGTTTCCGCACCCGGCCCTGTCCGCCGCAGTCGGTGCAGGGCTGGTGGATGATGCGCCCGGTGCCGCGGCACTTCTGGCAGGGCCGGCTGGTAGCGAACACGCCCATAGGCGTCCGCTGCTGCACCTGCACCTGGCCGCTGCCGTGGCAGTCGGGGCAGATCTCCGGCGTGGTGCCCGGCTGGCAGCCGCTGCCCTTACAGGTGCCGCACTGCTCGCTGCGCTCCACGGTCACGTCCTTCTCGCAGCCGAAGGCCGCCTCCTTGAACGTCACCGACACGCTGGCGCGGATGCTCTCGCCCCGCTGGGGCGCGTTGGGGTTGCGGCGCTGGCCGCCGCCAAAGCCGCCGCCGAAAAAGCTGCCGAAGATATCGCCCAGATCGCCGAAGTCGAAGCCGCCCGCGCCGCCATACGCGCCGCCGCCGGTGCCCGCGCCGTAGCTGGGGTCCACGCCGGCGAAGCCGAACTGGTCGTACCGGGCCTTTTTCTCCGGGTCGGACAGCACCTCGTTGGCCTCGTTGACCTCCTTGAACTTCTCCTCGGCCTCCTTGTCGCCGGGGTTCATGTCCGGGTGGTACTTCCGGGCCAGCTTTTTATAGGCTTTTTTGATCTCGTCCTCCGATGCGCCCTTGCTGACGCCGAGGACCTCATAATAATCTCGTTTTTCCTGTGCCATGGGATAAATCTCCTATTGCCAGTCTTGTTGCCTGCGGAGCCATCAGGTCAAAGGCTCCTTCGGCAAAGCGATGGATTTTGCGTCCTGCCGATGGCAGACCGACGACGGCGTACCGCGTGTACGTCGAGGAGGTCTGACGATGGCAGGGCGCAAAAGGCGCGCTTTTCCTAAACGCCGCGACAAGGGACAGGTATACCCTGCCCCTTATCACGGGATATATTTGCCTTACTTGTTGTTCTGGTCGTCATCGTCGACTACCTTATAGTCGGCGTCGTAGTACTGCTGACCGCCGTTGGGGTCGCCGCCGGGCTGCTGGCCGCCCATGTTGGGGTCGCCCTGGGGTGCCTGCTGCTGGTACAGCTTCTCGCTCATCTTGTAGAACAGCTGGGTCAGCTCCTCGGTGGCCGCCTTGATGGCATCGGTGTCCTCGCCCTTCAGGGTCTCCTTCAGCTTCTCGACACCGGCCTTGATGGGCTCCTTCTCGCTCTCGGGCACCTTGTCGCCCACCTCGTTCAGGGTCTTTTCGGCCTGATAGACCATCTGGTCGGCCTGGTTGCGGACCTCCACCTTCTCCTTGATCTTGGCGTCCTCGGCGGCATACTGCTCGGCCTCCTTGACGGCCTTCTCAATATCCTCCTTGCTCATGTTGGAGGAGGACGTGATGGTGATGTGCTGGGCGTTGCCGGTGCCCAGGTCCTTGGCGCTGACGTTCACGATGCCGTTGGCGTCGATGTCGAACGTCACCTCGATCTGGGGTACGCCGCGGCGGGCCGGGGCAATGCCGTCCAGATGGAAGCGGCCCAGGCTCTTGTTGGCCGCAGCCATCTCACGCTCGCCCTGCAGCACGTTGACCTCCACAGAGGTCTGGTTGTCGGCGGCAGTGGAGAAGATCTGGCTCTTCTTCACGGGGATGGTGGTGTTGCGCTCGATCAGGCGGGTGCACACGCCGCCCATGGTCTCGATACCCAGGGACAGGGGGGTCACGTCCAGCAGCAGCAGGCCCTTCACGTCGCCGGTCAGCACGCCTGCCTGCAGGGCAGCGCCCATGGCCACGCACTCATCGGGGTTGATGCCCTTGAACGGCTCGCTGCCAGTAAAGCTCTTCACAGCCTCCACCACGGCAGGGATACGGCTGGAGCCGCCCACCATCAGCACCTTGGCCAGATCGCTGGGCTTCAGGCCCGCGTCGGACATGGCCTGACGCACGGGACCCATGGTGGCCTCCACCAGGTGGCCGGTCAGCTCGTTGAACTTGGCGCGGGTCAGGGTGACGTCCAGATGCTTGGGACCGGTGGCGTCGGCGGTGATATAGGGCAGGTTGATGTTGCTGGTGGTCACGCCGGACAGCTCGATCTTGGCCTTCTCGGCGGCCTCCTTCAGGCGCTGCATGGCGACCTTGTCGCCGCTGAGGTCGATGCCGTCGGACTTCTTGAACTCGCTGACCAGGTACTTCATGATGCACTGGTCGAAGTCGTCGCCGCCCAGGCGGTTGTTGCCGGCGGTGGCCAGCACCTCGATCACGCCGTCGTCGATCTCCAGGATGGACACATCGAAGGTGCCGCCGCCCAGATCGTAGACCATGATCTTCTGTGCCTGCTCCTTATCCACACCGTAGGCCAGCGCGGCGGCGGTGGGCTCATTGATGATACGCTTCACGTCCAGGCCGGCGATCTTGCCGGCGTCCTTGGTGGCCTGACGCTGGCTGTCGGTGAAATACGCGGGCACGGTGATGACCGCCTCGCTGACGGTCTGACCCAGATAAGCCTCGGCGTCCGCCTTCAGCTTCTGCAGGATCATGGCGCTGATCTCCTGGGGGGTGTAGCTCTTGCCGTCGATGGTCACGCGGTGATCGGTGCCCATCTCACGCTTGATGGAGGAGATGGTGCGCTCGGGATTGGTGATGGCCTGGCGCTTTGCCACCTGGCCCACCATACGCTCGCCGGTCTTGCTGAACGCCACCACGGACGGGGTGGTGCGGTTGCCCTCCGCGTTGGGGATAACGACTGCCTCGCCGCCTTCCATCACGGCTACGCAGGAATTGGTCGTACCAAGGTCGATACCGATAACTTTAGACATAATGATTGCCTCCTGTATATAGATAAATATTTATTGCTTACTGTATTTGATCTGGCCGCTTAATAGGGCCGGTCCGGCATGATGAGCGCGGCAATGATATAGGCCAGCACGCCGCTGCCGCCCAGCAGGCAGAACACCACCCACGCCAGACGCACCAGCGTAGGGTCGATGTTGAAATACTCCGCGATGCCGCCGCATACGCCGGCGATCTTCTTGTCCGTGCTGCTCTTGTACAGCTTCTTGCCTTCCATAATAGTTTCCTCCCTCTTAGTTGGCTACCTTCACCATGGCGAAGCGCAGGACCTTGTCGCCCAGTGTGTAGCCCTTCTGGAATACCTCTACCACGGTGTTTTCCTCCGCGGTATCGTCCTCGGTGTGCATCACCGCGTTGTGCTTTTCCGGGTCGAACTTCTCGCCCAGGGCGGGTATCTCCGCAACGTTCAGCTTGGTCAAGACCTCCTCGAACTGCTTGCAGATCAACTCCAGTCCCTGCCGGTGTGCGTCGCCCTCCTCGAACTGGCTCACGCCCCGTTCCAGATTGTCCAGCACCGCCAGAAACGGCTTGATGGTGTCGATCTTCGCGTCGTTGTACAGGTGCTCCTTCTCGCGCGCGGTCCGCTTCCGGTAGTTGTCGTACTCCGCCGCCAACCGCAGATATTTGTCATTGGCATCCGCCAGCGTTTTCGCCAGCGCCTCCATCTGCTCCATCTGCGCCTTGGTGACGGTGTAGGTATCCTCGGTCGTCTCAGCCGCTTCCGCTGCGCTCTCCGCCGCTTCCGGCGCGGCTTCCTTCGCGGCGCTCTCGGCGGCCTCTGCCGCCTTCTTGTTCTTTTTATTATCCTTTTCGCTCATTCCGTTGTATCCTCCGGTAACTGTTTTTTACCAAACATACGGCTCAGGCTCTCCGCAAAGTAGCTCAGCCGCGCCGCCACAGCGGCGTAATCCATACGCGTGGGACCCACAACGCCCACTAAGCCGCGCATATTATCGCCGATATCATAGCTGGCGATCACCACGCTGCTCTCCTTCAGGGCATCGTTGACGTTTTCCGGTCCGATGAGTATCTGCATGGGCGCGTCCCCGGCGGGCACAGGCAGCTCCTGCTTGTTGTCCACCATAAAGCTCATCAGGTCGTGGGCCTTGTCGATATCCCGGAATTCCGGGAACTTCAGCAGCTGGCTGGCGCCGCTGGTGTACACCTGCTGGTGGTTGGACTCCTCCAGCAGCGACCCGGCGTACTCCGTCACCTGGTTCAAAATCAAAAACCACTGACCGGACACCTGTTCGCTGAGGTTCATCAGCGTGGCGTTCATCTGCTCCGCGGACACCCCGGTAAAGTGGGTGTTCAGCAGGTGACTCAGCTGCGGCAGCGCCTCCGCCTCAACGGGCAGCGATGCCCGCATCAGCTGGCTCTTTACCCGGCTATCCGACAGCATCACCACGGCGATAAAGCCGGAGGCGTCCACGCCGATCAGCTCAAACCGCTGTACCGTGGCCGCCGTGCGGTGGTCCGCCACAGCGTAGGTGGGATAGCCCACAAAGCTGGACACCATCTGTCCCGCCTGGTCGATGACCTGCTCCACCTGCTGCAGGGGCTTCGCCAGCGCCGTATTGATGCTGGCCTCCTCCTCTGCCGACAGGGTCTTGCGGTCCATCAGCTCGTTGACGTACAGGCGGTAGCCCTTGGCCGACGGAATGCGTCCCGCCGAGGTGTGGGGCTGCTCCAGATAGCCCATGTCCGTCAGGTCGGCCAACTCGTTCCGCACGGTGGCGGAGCTGACCTTTTCCGGCATCAGTTCCACGATGGCCTTGGAGCCCACCGGCTCGGCGGTGTTGATGTAGCTGTCCACCACGATCTTCAGTATTTGCTTTTTTCGTTGGGTCAGTTCCATAGGTCCATTCTCCGTTTAGCACTCGCTATCCTTGAGTGCTAAACGCAGTGTACCACCGGCGGGAACCGTTGTCAATAGCCGGGGTTTTAATTATTTGTGAACAACGGCAAAACGGGCGTCCCGCCGCGGCGGGACGCCCGTTTTTTTGCGTTGCACATTACGGCTGCGCCGGGGGCGCACCATCTGTCCTGGCAGGCTTGCCGGAACGGATGTAATCCTGCACCAGCACATAGACCACCGAGCACACCGGCACGCCCAGCAGCATACCCAGCACGCCGAAGGCGCCGCCGCCGATGGTCACGGCCGCCAGCACCCACAGTCCCGGCAGACCCACAGACTTGCCCACCACCTTGGGGTAGATCAGGTTGCCCTCCACCTGCTGCAATATCAGCAGGAAGATCAGGAAGGTCAGCGCCTTGATGGGGCTTTGGAACACGATGAGGAACGCGCCGGTGGCCGCGCCGATCCACGCACCGAAAATGGGGATCAGCGACAGGGAGGCGATGATGACCGATACCGGCAGCGCATAGGGCAGGCGCAGGATCAGCATACCGATGCAGCACAGGGTGCCCAGGATAAACGCCTCGGTCACCTGTCCGGTGACGAAGCTGGAAAAGGCGTTGTTGGTCAGGCTCAGCAAACGCATGAGCCGGTCGGCGGCCTTCTGGGGCAAAATGCGCCGCAGCAGGCGCTTGGACTGGGCGATCAACGTCTCCTTCTGGGCCAGCAGGTACAGGGAGAACACCAGCGCCAGCAGGAAGTTCACCAGCGCAGACAGAATGGACGTAGTGATGTTCAGGGTGGTATTTACCACGCTGTCGCCCTTCTCCTGCAGGAAACCGGCGATGGTATCCTTGACCTGGTCGGCACTGAGGGACAGCTCCGGCAGGGTGATGCCGTGCTCGGCAGCGAAGTCGCTGAGATTTGTCCACCAGACCTGGATCTGGTTCACATAGGTGGGGATATTGGCCACCAGGGTAGTGCCGGCCTCCTCCAGACGGGGGATAAGGATGAAGAAGATGGCAAAAATGATGCCGAAGAACAGCAGCACAGTCAACGTCAGGCAGACAGGCCGCTTCAGCTTGGCGTTCCACGGACTGTTCCATTTGATCAGGCCGCGGTCCCACAGGCGCTCCAGCGCCACCATCATCAGGTTCAGCACAAACGCGATGCAGATACCGATCAGCAGCGGCGAGAGCAGGTCCAGCAGACCGCCCAGCACACCGCTGATCCACTTCAGGTTGTTCAGTCCCCAGTACAGCAGTGCCGCAAAGGCGATCAGCAGCATGATCCGCTTGATGTTTTTCTTGTTCAGGTCCAAAGCCATCCCGCCCTTCGGTCGTGTTACACTATATATTATCATGTCCTGCGTAAAGTTTCCATGCAAAAAGCGGCGCAAAGTGGAAAATTTTTGTGAACAGTCCGGCGGCGCCTATCAAAAATACTTTTCCCTATCGGAAACTCCCGCTTGCATTTTGTCGAACCATTCGATAAACTATAAGATAACTGAGAGAATTTTCACATACGGAGGTATCCCTTATGAAGCAGCTCAACCGCTGGATCTACGCCATCGTGGGCGTCATCGTCCTGCTGTTCGCAGGTCTCGTGTACGCCTGGAGCGTGCTGTCCACCCCCATCGGCGCCGAGTTCACCGGCTGGACGAAGGCCCAGCTGAGCCTGACGTTCACCCTGGTAATGATCCTGTTCTGTATCGGCTCCCTGCTGTGCGGCCTGCTGGCCGGAAGACTCAGCGCCAAAAACGCCGTGCGCCTGGGCGCGGTCCTATTTCTGGCCGGCTTTTTCATCGCCAGCCGCTGCCAATCGCCGCTGACGCTGTATCTCGGCTTCGGCGTGCTGTGCGGTCTGGGCTCCGGCCTGAGCTACAACGCCGTGATGAGCACCATGGTCCGCTGGTTCCCGGACAGGCCGGGCCTGATCTCCGGCGTACTGCTGATGGGCTTCGGCGGCGGCAGCTTCCTCATCGGCAAGCTGTACCAGGCCTGGACGCCCGCCGGCATCGGCGGCTGGCGTACCAGCTTTCTGGTGCTGGGCATCGTGTGCTTTGCGGTGCTGGCGGTGTGCTCCTTCTTCTTCGTGGCCCCCGGTGCGGACTTTACCGCCCCGGCGGGCAAGGGCGGCAGGGCCGTGTCCCGTCCCGCTGCCGCGGATGTAAAGCCTGCGGATATGGTCCGGCGCCCCACCTTCTGGCTGTACTACGTCTGGGCCATCGCGGTCAGCGCCGCCGGACTGGCCCTGATCTCCCAGGCCAGCGGCGTGGTGTGGCAGGCCAGCGCCGACCAGACGGCGGCCTCCGTGGCCACCATCGTGGGCCTGATCTCCATCTGCAACGCCGTGGGCCGCGTGCTCTTCGGCGGGATGTACGACAAGTACGGCCGCAGCCTGTCCATGCAGCTGGTGAACGGCCTGTTCATCCTGACCTCCGCGGTGCTGCTGCTGGCCATGTCCAGGGGCAGCGTGGCGGTGGTCATTCTGGGCTTTGTGCTGGGCGGTCTGGCCTACTCCGGCGTCACGCCCACCAACTCCGCCTTCTGCCGCGCCTATTTCGGTCCCGGCCACTATCCGGTGAATTTCCCCCTGATCAACACGAACCTGATCTTCGCCAGCTTCGGCAGCACCGTCTCCGGTGCGCTGTATGATGCCGGCGGGTCCTATAACAGCACGTTTTTCCTGATCATCGGTCTGGCGGCGGTGGGCATCGTCTGCTCGCTTGCCATCTCCGCCATCGACAAAAAGGGAAGCTAAGGCACAAAACAGAGCGCCTGACCCGTCGGGTCAGGCGCTCTCCTTATTCGGATATGCGGAACAGACGCTTGCCGTTTTCCAGTGTGGCGCGGGCCAGCTGTTCCACGGGAACGCCCTTCCACTCCGCCAGCTTCTCCGCCACCAGGCGGACATAGGAGGAGTCGTTGCGCTCGCCCCGATGGGGCACCGGGGCCATGTAGGGACTGTCCGTCTCGATGAGCATACGGTCCAGGGGCGTAACGGCGGCCACCTCCGGAGCACGGCGGGCGTTTTTGTAGGTCACAGGGCCGTCGAAGCCAAGATACCAGCCCAGGTCCAGCAGCTCCCGCGCCATCTCCGGGCTGCCGGAGAAGCAGTGGAACACGCCGGTGACGTCCGGAAACTCCTTCACGATGGCCAGCGCGTCCCCGTGGGCCTCGCGGTCGTGGAAAATGACCGGCAGGCGCAGCGCACGGGCCAGCGCCAGCTGGGCGCGGAGCACCTGCTGCTGGAACTCCCGGGGCGGGTTCTCCGCCCAGTAGTAGTCCAGGCCGATCTCACCGATGGCCGCCACCTTGGGCTGTCGGGCCAGCTCACGCAGGGCGTCGATATCCGCCGGGACAAAGCCGGCGCAGTTCTCCGGATGGATGCCCACAGCGGCGTAAACATGGGGATAGACGGCGGCGTAGGACACCGCCTTGCGGGAGCTGTCCAGATCGCAGCCGGGGTTCAGCACCAGAGCGACGCCGCGCTGCGGCAGGCTCTCCAGCAGCAGCTCGCGGTCCGGATCAAAGGCTTCATCGTCGTAGTGGGCATGGGTGTCAAACAGCATGGCTCACGCCTCCAGGCGGACCTTGCCCAGGGTGGTGCTGTCCACGTTCTGCTCCTTGATGGCCTTCAAGCGGGCCATGTGGGGCTGCTGCATATGGACGCGCTGGTGCTCGGCGCTCTGCCAGCGCTCGATAAGCAGCAGCTCATTTTCGTCCTGGGCGGAGAAGTAGTAGTCATAGGCCAGGCAGCCGTCCTCCTGACGGATAAGGGTCAGGATGCCCTCCTCCACCAGCTGGCGGACAAATTTCTCCCGGCAGCCGGGCTTGGCCTGGTAACGGACATAGAGCATAAGTTCTTCCATAGTGCACCTCCGGTATTTTTTGCTATTGTAGCACTTTGATACCGCTGGTGCAAATTTTTCTGCGGACGGCGGCAAAAAAATCATTTACAAACTGTATAAAATAAGGTATGCTTTACAGGCTGTATTTTATTTCCGGGCGGATACGCCCCGGAGCCAAGACAAGATAGGGTGGGAGAGACATGGCAACGGATTTTTCCAGAACACTGAGCCTGCTGCGGCAGGAGAAGGGCATCAGCCAGCGGAAGGCGGCGGCGGCGCTGGGCATCAGTCAGGCGCTGCTGAGCCACTATGAAAACGGCATACGGGAGCCAGGTCTGGCCTTTGTGTGCAAGGTATGCGACTTTTACCGGGTATCGGCTGACTTTCTGCTGGGCCGCACCGCCAACCGGGACGGCGCGATGATCGACTCGGAGACGCTGTACGACGGCAGCACGGAGAAGGGCTCTCTGCGCGGCAGCATCATGGCCACGCTGCAGAAGAAGCTGGCGGTGAACACCACGGGGCTGCTGTTCGACCTGCTGAGCCGCACCAACAGCCGGGAGGCCATCACCGCCGCCGGAGACTGCCTCGGCGCCACGCTGTACGATCTGCTGCGGCGGCTGTACCGGCAAAGCGGCGGCAATGAGGACCTGTTCGCCACGGAGGCGGTGGACTTTGATGCCGGCGCGGTGGACGCGGCGCTGCTGCGGAGCCGTGGAGCCTATATGCGGGCGCTGACGGAGGCGGAGGAGCTGCCCCGCCTGAGCTCCGACGCGCTGACCACCCTGCCCGGCATCGGGCAGAGCGCCGCCCAGGTCATCCACAACGTGGACGAACGGGCAGGGAAGTAAGAGGGAAGTAAGACGGTAGATCCCTTCCCCAGCTTGCCTGACGGCAAGCCGGGGACCCCTCTTTTTATTTCACATCCTCGGCGGAAATGAATTCCGCCTGCGGCAAGGTTTTGCTCCGCAAAACGCTTGTGCGCGCTATCCGCGCGGTCAGCGTGGATTTACCCTAAGGAGGTTTTCTGTATGTTTGACCAATCCCATATCCGCAACTTCTCCATCATCGCCCACATTGACCACGGTAAATCCACGCTGGCGGACCGGCTGCTGGAGAAGTGCCACGCCGTGCCGGAGCGTGAGATGGAGAACCAGCTCCTGGACAACATGGACCTGGAGCGTGAACGCGGCATCACCATCAAATCCCGTGCCGTGCGTATTTTCTATACCGCCAATGACGGGGAGACTTACGCCCTGAACCTGATCGACACACCGGGCCACGTGGACTTCAACTACGAGGTCAGCCGTTCTCTGGCCGCCTGCGAGGGCGCGCTGCTGGTGGTGGACGCCACCCAGGGCGTGGAGGCGCAGACCCTGGCCAACACCTATCTGGCCATGGACCACGATCTGGAGATCCTGCCGGTGTTCAACAAGATCGACCTGCCCGCCGCCGACCCCCTGAAGGCCAAGCAGGAGGTGGAGGACATCATCGGCCTGCCGGCACTGGAGGCCCCGGAGATCTCCGCCAAGCTGGGCACCAACATCGAGGCCGTGCTGGAGGACGTGGTGAAGAATGTGCCCGCGCCCAAGGGCGACCCCAAGGCGCCCCTGCAGGCGCTGGTGTTCGATAGTCAGTACGACCCCTATGTGGGCGTGGTGGTGTATTTCCGTATCAAGCAGGGCACTATGCGGAAGGGGCAGACCATCCGCATGATGGCCACCGGCGCGGAGTACACCATTCTGGAGTGCGGCTACCTCAAGCCCATCGGCAACGAGCCGACGGACGCCTTACAGGCCGGCGAGGTGGGTTATTTCACCGCCAGCATCAAAAACGTGAAGGACACCCAGGTGGGCGATACCGTCACCGACGCGGCGAACCCCGCCGCCGAGGCGCTGCCCGGCTACCGCCCCGCCCAGTCCATGGTCTACTGCGGCATCTACACCGAGGATGGCAGCAAGTACCCGGATCTGCGGGACGCGCTGGAAAAGCTGCAGCTGAACGATGCCAGCCTGACCTTCGAGCCGGAGAGCTCTGTGGCCCTGGGCTTCGGCTTCCGGTGCGGCTTTTTGGGTATGCTCCACATGGAGATCATCCAGGAGCGCCTGGAGCGCGAGTTCAACCTGGACCTGGTGACCACGCTGCCCAGCGTCATCTACCACGTGTACAAATCCGACGGCACCATGGTAAAGGTGGACAACCCCCACAACTACCCCGATCCGGGCACCATTGAGCACGCCGAGGAGCCGTATGTCAAGGTGTCCATCATCAGCCCCCAGGACTATGTGGGCAACATCATGCCCATGTGCCAGGAGCGCCGGGGCGAGTTCAAGGATATGCAGTATCTGGACACCCACCTGGTGGAGCTGCACTACCAGATGCCGCTGAACGAGATCATCTACGACTTTTTCGACACCCTGAAGGCCAACACCAAGGGCTACGCCAGTCTGGACTATGAGCTGTCCGGCTACCGCACCAGTGATCTGGTGAAGGTAGACCTGCTGCTCAACGGCGACGGCGTGGACGCCCTGAGCTTCATCGCCCACCGGGACAAGGCCTATCCCCGCGCCCGGCGGCTGTGTGAAAAGCTGAAGGAGAACATCCCCCGCCAGCTGTTCGAGGTGCCGATCCAGGCGGCCATCGGCGGCCGCATCATCGCCCGCGAGACCGTCAAGGCCATGCGGAAGGACGTGCTGGCCAAGTGCTACGGCGGCGACATCACCCGCAAGAAGAAGCTGCTGGAGAAGCAGAAAGAGGGCAAGAAGAAGATGCGGAACCTCGGTACCGTCCAGGTCCCCACCGAGGCCTTCATGGCCGTCCTCAAGCTGGACAGCGATTGATCTTCTTGCCCTCACCGCCGCCGGTGCGGCGTCACAAGCGTTTTGCGGAGCAAAACCTTGCCGCAGGCGGAATTCATTTCCGCCGAGGATGTCATGTCCTGAAGTGGTCCCCATGAAATGTATCCGCATTTCATGGGGCGGGCAAGAAGAAGATGCGGAACCTCGGTACCGTCCAGGTACCCACCGAAGCCTTCATGGCCGTCCTCAAGCTGGACAGCGATCGACAAAAAAAGAAACCGCCTGTGGCGGTTTCTTTTTTGCTCTATTCGATCGTGCCGAACAGCGCCCAGGTATTGCTGTCGGTGATCTTTACATCCCGGTATTCGCCCAGATCCGCCCGGTCGCCGGTGCAGTGGACCAGGCGGCCGCCGGCGGTACGGGCCGTCAGGGGCCAGCGGGCGTCGTCGCTCTCGCCGTCCACCAGGCAGCGCAGCGTCTGCCCCACATACTGGCGGTGCAGCTCCTCGGAGATGCCGTTCTGCACGGCACAGAGCCGGTCAAACCACTTCTGCTTCTCCTCACGGGGAACGGGATCGTCCATCTTCGCCGCCGGGGTGCCGGGGCGGGGGGAGAAGATAAACGTAAACAGGGCGTCGAAGCGGACCTCCTCCACCAGGGCCACCGTCTCCATGGCCTCGCTCTCCGTCTCACCGGGGAAGCCGATGATCACGTCGCTGGTCAGCACCAGCTCGGGCATGACCCTGCGGGCATAGGTTATCAGGTCCAGGTATTTGGCCACATCGTAGGGGCGGTTCATGGCCCGGAGCACCCGGTCGCAGCCGGACTGGACCGGCAGGTGCAGCTGCTTGGCCACATGGCGGCTGTTTGCCATGACGTCGAACAGCTTATAGGTGGCGTCCTTGGGCTGGGAGGACATGAAGCGGATGAGGTAGTCGCCGTCGATCTTGTCCAGGTCGGTCAGCAGATCGGCGAAGTCATAGCCGGTGCCCAGATCCTTGCCGTAGGAGTTGACGTTCTGCCCCAGCAGGGTGATCTCCCGGAAGCCGTCGGCCACCAGCTCCCGCACCTCGTCGATGATCCTCTCCGGGTCGCGGCTGCGTTCCCGGCCTCGGACGTAGGGCACGATGCAGTAGGAGCAGAAGTTGTTGCAGCCGTACATGATGGACACCCACGCGCGGGTGCGGCCCTCGCGGACCACCGGCATACCCTCGGCAATGGCGCCGTGCTCGTCCGCCACGGAAAACACCCGCCGCCGCTGGGTATAGACCTGATACAGCAGCTCGGGGAATTTCCACAGCGCCTGCGGTCCGAACACCAGATCCACATGGCGGTAGGACTGCCGGACCTTCTCGGCCACCTCCGGCCGCTGGGCCATGCAGCCGCACAGGCAGATCACCTGCGCCGGGTTGGCCTTCTTCGTGTGGGTCAGTGCGCCCAGATTGCCGTACACCCGCTTCTCCGCGTGGTCGCGGATGGCGCAGGTGTTCAGCACCACCACGTCCGCCTGGGCCGGGTCGTCGGTGAACGAGCACCCCATCGCCCGGAGCATACCCATGATATACTGGCTGTCAGCCACGTTCTGCTGGCAGCCGAAGGTATCCACCAGCGCGCGGAGGGGCCGGTCGGCGTGCATTTCCTTCAGCTTTGCTTCAAAATCCCGCTGGCGGTCCAGCTGCGCGGCGGGGATCTGTACCTGTGTTCTTTCCAAGAGGACCTCCCTGCCCCCGGCGGGGGCGAAGTTGAAATATCGTGGACAGTATAGCACACCCGGCGCGGAAATACAAGGACGGCGGGGCCATAGGCAAAAAGACGCCGCCCCCGGAAGGGACGGCGCAAGCGGGTGGGATATCGGAAAGCCTCCGAACAGTATAGTACACCGGGGCGAAGCGCTTGTAAATAGGAGCTTTTGCCGCATTTTGTCGGAAAAAGTCGAGGACTGTCGAATTTGACCGTTCCGCGAATTTTTTGTGAACATTTCACAAATTCTTCCAAACCCTCTTTTCAACGCAAGACATATTTGCTATAATTAGTCAAGGATAAGGGGAAACCACTCCCCGACCCTTGCACCATTAGGCTGACGGGGCTTTCACCCGTGGTCAGCTTCCGGCGGCCTACCCGTTACGGAAAGGAGCAAACACTATGAAGTTCACATTCGCCTGCAAGAAGATCTCCCTCAACGACTCCATCAAGGAATACGCCGAGAAAAAGATCAGTAAGCTGGACAAGTATTTCCCGGAGGAGGCAGACGCCTTTGTGACCTTTGCTGTGGAGAAGAAAAACCGCTGTGTGGTGGAGCTGACCATCCGCGCCGCCAACGGCACGCTGTTCCGCGCCCAGACCGAGGATCCCGACGGCGATATGCGCAGCGCCATCGACGAAGCCGTCAGCTTCATCGACCGCCGCATCCGCAAGAACAAGACCCGCCTGGCCAAGAACCTGCGGCCCGACGCACTGGTGTCCACCGTGCCCGCCGAGTTCGACATGGTGGAGGACAACGACTTCGACATCATCCGCACCAAGCGCTTCTCCGTCAAGCCCATGACCACCGACGAGGCCGTTCTGCAGATGAACCTGCTGGGACACTCCTTCTATGTGTTCCGCAACATCGAGACGAACGCCGTATGCGTGGTATACCACCGCAACAACGGCGGCTACGGCCTGATCGAGACGGAGGAGTAATTCACATACAAAACCTGAGAGAGCACCGCCGCAAGGCGGTGCTCTTTTTTTGCGTGCGGGTCCCGTCATTTTGATGCAAATGACCCGTCGTCTCATCCGGCGCTGTAAGTATATTCACCAAAATCGCATATTGCGCGAATAAATATTCAAATTTGCCTTGACATTTCCAGTCAACGGTGGTAAATTATGCAACATCAACGAGAGAGATGCACCGGATGTCGGCAAGCCCGCCTCCGGAAAACGCACACCGGAAAGGCGGTACACACCATGAAAAATCACCACAGCAAGGGAGTTGGCGCGATGGCGCTGCTGCGACGACGACAGGCGCACCGCCTGCACCGCGCGGCCTGACCTCTCCCGAAAATATACATTTCATACATGAATAAATATTCACGATATACGAAAGGATATACGACCATGAAAAAGTTTGTTTCTTTGCTTCTGGCGCTGATGATGGCGCTTTCCCTGGTGGCCTGCGGCAGCAAGGCCGACACCTCCGCCGATGACAAGACCGATGACACCGCCGTCACCGAGCCCGCCAACGCGCTGGAAAAGATCAAGGCCGACGGCGTGCTGACCGTGGCGGTCAGCCCCGACTTCTCCCCCATGGAGTTCGTGGACTCCTCCAAGACCGGCCAGGACCAGTATGTGGGCTTCGACATTGAGCTGGCCAAGTACATCGCCCAGTACCTGGGTGTGGACCTGGAGATCGATGCCATGGGCTTTGATGCCTGCCAGACCGCCGTCTACACCAACAGCGTGTATATGTCCCTCAGCGGCTACTCCTGGACGGAGGACAGAGCCGCCAACTATGAGATCTCCAACGGCTATGTGGCCGGCGACAACGAGTCCAACCAGGTGATCCTCATCAAGAAGGAGGACGCCGCCAAGTACACCAAGGCCGAGGACTTCTCCGGCGTGGATGTGGGTGCCCAGAACGCCTCTTTGCAGATGGACCTGCTGACCAGCCAGCTGCCTGATGCCAACCCCGTGCCGATCGGCGACATCACCGTGGGCGTTATGGAGCTCAAGAACGGCAACATCGAGGCCATGGCCGCGGCCATCGGCAACGCCAACATGATCGTGGACGCCAACCCCGAGCTGATGATCTGCGACTGGCAGTTTGAGGTGGCCGAGGAGTTCGAGCAGAACGTGGTGCTGATCTCCAAGGGTGAGACGGAGCTGCTGGCCGCTGTCAACGAGGCGCTGGCAAAGGCCGAGAGCGAGGGCAAGTACGCCGAGTGGTACGCCGCCGCCGTGGAGCTGGGCAAGAGCGAGAACGCCAAGGAGCTGACTCTGGACTGACACCGATATATACCGCGGCGGCGGGTACGAAAGCCGTACCCGCCGCCGTATACACAATAAGAGGAAATCACCATGAAATTCATTGACTTTGAAAAGCTGGCGGCCCTGTTCCTGAAATACTGGGACAAGTTCCTCATCGACGGCGTGGAGTACACGCTGGCGCTGGCGGCCATCACCGTGGCCTTCGGCGCGGTGTTCGCGTCGGTACTGGCGCTGATGAAGATGTCCAAAATACCGCCCCTGCGCTGGCTGTCCACCATCTACATCGAGATCATCCGCGGCACGCCCATGCTGCTGCAGCTGTACTTCTTCTATTTCGGCCTGCCCATTCTGATCCCGGCGCTGAACAAACAGAAGTTCCTCTGCATCGCCATCGCCCTGATCTGCAACAGCGCCGCCTACGTGTCGGAGGTCATCCGTTCCGGCATCCAGGCGGTGGACCCGGGACAGAAGGAGGCAGCGCTGAGCCTGGGCTTCAGCGAGAGCAAGGCCATGTGGTTCGTGGTGGTGCCCCAGGCAGTGAAGAACATCCTCCCCGCCCTGGGCAACGAGTTCATCATGATCATCAAGGACACGTCCCTGGGCTCCACGTTCTTCATCGGCGACCTGATGACCCAGTACCTGGTGGTCAAGGGCGCCACATACCTGCCCATCGAGCCGCTGGTCATCGTGGGCGTCATCTACTTTATCATGACGTTCGTGCTCAGCAAGGTGTTCGGTCACTTTGAAAGAAAAATGAAGAAGGCCGACCGGAACAACGGCTATGGGCGCAAGCGGAAGCAGCAGCGGGAGGTGCATATCTGATGGCACAGACGCTTATCCAGGTCAAGGACCTGAAGAAATACTACAACGGCGGCGACGTCAGGGCGCTGGACGGCGTCACGGTGGACGTGTACAAGGGCGACGTCATCGCGGTCATCGGCCCCTCCGGCGGCGGCAAGAGCACCTTTCTCCGCAGCCTGAACCTGCTGGAGACGCCCACCTCCGGCTCCATCGTCTTCGACGGGGTGGACATCACCGGCAAGAAGGTAGACCTCCCCCTCCACCGGCAGAAGATGGGCATGGTGTTCCAGCACTTCAACCTGTTTCCCAACAAGACCGTGCTGGAGAACCTGACCATGGCGCCCATCAAGATCAAAAAAGTCCCCAAGGCAGAGGCCGAACAGAAGGCCCTGACACTGCTTCAGCGTGTCGGTCTAGCGGACAGAGCCAACGACTACCCCGCCCAGCTGTCCGGTGGGCAGAAGCAGCGTGTGGCCATCGTCCGGGCTCTGGCCATGGAGCCGGAGGTCATGCTGTTCGACGAGCCCACCAGCGCCCTGGACCCGGAGATGGTAGGCGAGGTGCTGGAGGTCATGCAGGAGCTGGCCCAGTCCGGCATGACCATGGTGGTGGTCACCCACGAGATGGGCTTTGCCAAAGAGGTGGGCAGCCGCGTGCTGTTCATGGACGCCGGAAAGATCGCCGAGCAGGGCACGCCGGAGGACATCTTTGACCACCCACAGAGCGCCCGACTGCAGGACTTTTTGAAAAAGGTCCTGTGACGCACCCATACCAACTTACTTCCTTCCTTTCGTGCACGCCCCGTCCCATCGCGGGGCGGGGCGTGCCGCCTTTCAGACAGGAGATATCACTATGAACGAAAAAAAGCAGGCGGCGCTGGCCGCCATCGAAGCAAGCTCCGACCTGGTGACCCAGGTCTCCGACGCGCTGTGGGGCTACGCCGAACTGTCCCTGCAGGAATACAGATCCGCGGCGCTGCTGTGCGAGGCAGCGGAGAAAGAGGGCTTCACCGTTGAGAAAGGCATCTGCGGCATCGAGACGGCTTTCTCCGCCAGCTACGGCCACGGCAAGCCGGTGATCGGCATCCTGGCGGAATACGACGCCCTGGCGGGTCTGAGCCAGCAGGCGGGCCAGACGGAGAAAACGCCGCTGGTCCCCGGCGGCACCGGCCACGGCTGCGGCCACAATATGCTGGGCGCCGGCGCGCTATCGGCGGCGATCGGCGTAAAGCAGTATCTGCAAGCCACCGGCGCGTCCGGTACTGTGATCCTCTTCGGCTGCCCCGGCGAGGAGGGCGGCGCGGCCAAGGCCTTCATGGCCCGCGAGAAGCTGTGGTACGGCCTTGACGCGGCGCTGACCTGGCACCCTGCCGATTGCAGCGAGGCCGTGACCGGCTCCAGCAACGCCTGCATCCAGGTGCAGTACCTGTTCCACGGTGTGGCCGCCCACGCCGCCGGCTGCCCCGAAAAGGGCCGCAGCGCCCTGGACGCCGTGACGCTGATGAACCTGGGCGTGGAGTTCCTGCGGGAGCACATGGACGGTAAGGCCCGTATCCACTACTGCGTGACCAACGGCGGCGGCGTCAGCCCCAACGTGGTGCCCGCCGAGGCCTCCGTGCTGTACATGGTGCGGTGCGACCAGGTGAAAAAAGCCCTGGCCCTGCAGGACCGGGTGGATAAGATCGCCGAGGGCGCGGCCCTGATGACCGGCACCACCTTTACCCGGAAGTTCATCGACGGGATCGCGGAGACGATCCCCAACCACCCGCTGGAGGCGCTGCTGCACAAGAACCTGACCGAGATCGGCGTCCCCCAGTACACCGCGGAGGAGTTGGCCTTTGCCGACAAGCTGGCCGCCACCTTCGACGCGGCGGGCTATGTCCCCGGCTGCGGGCAGGCCGACCCGGCCTACGCCGCGCAGGTGCAGGCGCTGCAAGCCCAGAGCAGCCACGCCATGAACGACTTTGTGATGCCGCTGTTTACCGGCGACGCCTTCTGCGCCGGCTCCACCGACGTGGGCGACGTCAGCTGGGAGTGCCCCACGGCGCAGCTGTACATAGCCGCGTGGCCCAACGGCTGCCCCGGCCACAGCTGGCAGAACGTCTCCTGCGGCGCCAGCAGCCTCGGCCACAAGGCCGTGGTACAGGCAGGCAAGATACTGTGCGCCTCGGCCATCGACCTACTGGAGCAGCCCGCGCTGCTGGAGGCCGCCAAGGCCGAGTTCCTGCAGCGGACGGCGGCGGGGTACGACTGCCCCATCCCGGCGGACGCCGTGCCGGTGATCCCCGAGCTGTAAAAAAGAACACCCCTGACCGGCCGGTCGGGGGTGTTGTCTTACAGATGCAGCTCCTTCAGCCGCTTGAAGCTGCGGCTCGCCAGCAGCAGGCCCAGTGCCGCCAGCACCAGCGCCGCCGCGCCCAGCACCCAGGTCAGCGTGTCCGTCAGCCCCCGGCTGCACAGCCAGGAGAACAGCCGGTAGGCGCCCATGACCAGCAGTATGCCCGCCAGCAGCAGCGCCACCAGCACGGTGGAATTCTCACAGTTGTCTATCTTTTTCATGGCGTCCTCCCCTGCACCGGAACGGTCCCGGCGCTTCCGTACACCATCATACCATCCGCCGCACAGCCCGTCAAGCGCAGAGCGCCGGGGACCGTCCTTACGGGCGGTCCCCGGCTTCGCGTTTACGCCAGCAGGGCGCGGTCGTTGTCGTATTCCTGGCCGCTGACCTTGCTGAACAGCGCCAGCAGATCCGGCACCGTCAGCCGGGCCTTCTCCTCGCCGGAGATATCCAGCACGATCCGCCCGTTGTGCAGCATCAGCAGGCGGTTGCCGTAGTGGATGGCGTCGCGCATATTGTGGGTGATCATCAGCGTGGTCAGGTGGTTCTCCCGGACCAGGCGGTCGGTGATATCCATGACCCGCTGGGCCGTCTGGGGATCCAGCGCCGCGGTATGCTCATCCAGCAGCAGCAGCTTGGGCTTCTGCAGGGTGGCCATCAGCAGCGTCAGCGCCTGACGCTGGCCGCCGGAGAGGGTGCCCACCTTGGTGGTCAGGCGGTCCTCCAGGCCCAGACCCAGCTCCTGCAGGCGGCGGCGATAGTCCTCGCGCTCGCCGCGGCGGATGCCGGGGCGCAGGGTGTGGCGCCGGCCGCGGCGCTCCGCCAGCGCCAGGTTCTCCTCGATCTCCATGCCGGCGGAGGTGCCCATCATGGGATCCTGGTACACACGGCCCAGATAGCGGGCGCGCTTGTACTCCGGCAGGGAGGAGACGTTGACGCCGTCCAGCTCGATGCTGCCCTCGTCGGGCTGCCAGGTGCCGCAGATGGCGTTCTGCATGGTGCTCTTTCCGGCGCCGTTGCCGCCGATGACGGTGACGAAATCCCCGTCCCGCAGCGTCAGACTCAGGTGGTCCAGCGCCACGCGCTCGTCCACGGTGCCGCTGTTGAAGGTCTTGGTGATGTTATTCATTTTCAGCATGGCCGCTGTCTCCTTTCTTACTGCGGGAATGGGCTTTCAGTTGTGCTTTGACGTGGGGCGCGCCCAGGAACACGGCCACCACCACGGCGGAAAACATTTTCAGAAGGTCGGTGTCGAAGCCGGCGAAGATGATGACCTGGTACACGATGTAGTAGATCACCGCACCCAGTATCACGCCGCCCAGCTGCACGGCCATGCGGCCGCCCCGGCGGCCCAGCACGGCCTGCCCGATGACCACTGCCGCCAGGCCGATGACCACGGCGCCGCGGCCCATGTTCACATCGGTGTAGCCCTGGTACTGGCACAGCAGCGCGCCGGACAGCGCCACCACGCCGTTGGACAGCGCCAGACCGATGACCTTCATCAGCCCGGTGTTCACGCCCTGGGCCCGGCTCATCACCGGGTTGCAGCCGGTGGCCCGCAGGGCACAGCCCAGCTCCGTGCCGAAGAACAGCACCAGCAGTGCCACCAGCACCACGCAGAAGCCCAGCAGCACCGGCAGCGCACCGCCCACGTCCATCTGACTCAGCAGCACCGGCGTGGTGCGGGCGGGCAGCGCCTGATTGGCCTTGCCCAGCAGCTTCAGGTTCACGGACCAGAGCACCATCTGGGTCAATATGCCCGCCAGGATCGGCGGGATGCCCAGCCCCACGTGGAGCAGGCCTGTCACGGCGCCGGCCAGCACGCCGGCCAGCACGGCGCACAGCAGCGCCAGCCACGGGCTCTGCCCGCCCAGCAGCAGCATGGTGCACACCGCCGCGCCGGTGCAGATGGAGCCGTCCACGGTCAGATCGGCGATATCGAGCACTTTATAGGTAATGTATACGCCGATGGCCATCACGCCCCAGATCAGTCCCTGGGCCAGAGCGCCGGGCAGCGCGTTCAATAGCTGTGTCATGTGGGTACACCAGACCTTCCTGTCTGAATTTTATTCCATGGCCTCGTAGCCCTCCGGGACAGTGATGCCCAGGGCCTCGCACATGGTGGGGTTGTACATCTTGGTGGCGGGCGCGTACTGGATGGGCATCTCAGCGATGTCCGCCTCGCCGGTGAGCACCTGGGCGGCCATCTCGCCGGTCTTGTAGCCCAGGTCATAGTAGCTGATGGACAGCGTGGCCACGCCGCAGCCGGCGCAGATGCCCTTCTCGCCGGCCACCACCGGGGTCTTGGCGTTCAGAACGATGCTGCCGATGGTCTCGGTGCAGGAGGCGGCGGTGTTGTCGGTGGGGATGTAGATCACGTCGCTGTCGGCGGCGGCCTTGGTGGTCACAGCGGCCACGTCATTGGAGTCGGAGAAGGAGTAGCGGGTGCAGGTGATGCCCTTGCCGGTCAGGTACTCCTCCACCACCTGGACCTGGTACTCGGAGTTGGGCTCCGCGGAGCAGTACAGCAATCCGACGGTCTTGGTCTCCGGCAGCAGCTCCAGGATCATGTCCGCCTGCTCCGTCAGGGGCGCCAGGTCGGAGGTGCCGGAGACATTGCCGCCCACGGTGCCGGAGAAGTTGTCGATACCCAGCGCCACGCCGTACTCGGTAACAGAGGTGCCCAGAATGGGGATCTCGGCGGTGGCGTTATAGGCCGCCTGCAGCGCCGGGGTGGCGTTGGCCATGATCAGGTCGACCTTCTTCGACACGAAGGTGTTGACGATGGTGGTGCAGACGTTCTGGTCGTTGGCGGCGTTCTGCACGTCAATGGTCACGTTCTCCTCGCCCAGCTTGTCCTTCACCGCGTCGATGAAGCCCTGGGTGGCGGCGTCCAGTGCGTCGTGGGTCACCAGCTGGCACACGCCGATGGTATACTTCTTGGCGCCGTCGGCATCGCCGGTGTCGTCCGTCTTGGTGTCGTCGGTCTTGCTGCCGCAGGCGGCCATGCTCACGCACATGGCGGCGGCCAGCAGGGCGGTCATCAGCCGCCGTGTGATGTTCTTTTTCATGGTGTGGTTCCTCCTGATGGGTATTTTTGAAAATTTGGCTGCAAAAAAGCCGCCCTACGGATCTGTGATCCATAGGGCGGCTTTGATGTCAGTGCGTCTCCGTGGGAGAACGTCCTCATTTCATCAGCAGCATTTCCGGGCATCACAAATCACTCTTACTTCATCCGCGTAGGTAAAGTAAAAGCTAAATGCGTATGCCTTGTACAGCTGCTTCATCATGTGTGGCGTTCTCCTTTCTCGAAGTTTTCTGTAAGATATCACAACAGGGAGCCACCGTCAACCGTCATATCCACCAAAAATATTTACCCGGGGTAAACACCCCGCCCCATACTTTCGCGCTTTAAAGTTCGGATGTATCCGGCATTCCGGCAAATCTCGGTCACTTTCCGCCGTCATTTTCCCCTGGGCATATCGCCCAAGGCCCCGCCGTCCTCTGTCAGCAGCGTCAACCCGGCAGGGCGCTCCGTCAGCAGATACTCCAGCACACCGCGGCTGATATCGTCCATCTCCCCGGCGCGGCGGATATGCACCGCCAGCGGCTGCCGCGCTGCCAGACCGGTGAGCCACCGGATAAACGCCTGGGCCACCGCCGCCGGCGCTGCCGTGACCTCGCCCTCCGCGCCGGCGCAGGCCGCCGCCGCGGGCTGTATAGCGCCCAGCACCCGCAGCAGCGCCCGGTCGCCCGATGGCACGTTGTGTCCGACGGCGTCCAGCAGCTTTCCCACCGTGTCCGCCATCCAGAAGCAGGGCACCGCCCGGATGCAGTAGGTCCGCACGTGCAGGCCGGGAACGCTGTCCGCCGCCGCAGGCTCCTCCGGCGCGGCGGGCGCGGCCTTCAGCTCCGCGTATTTCTGCGTGATGGCGCTGCCGGGATAGATCTCCAGGTTGGAGGCCAGCCGGTTGCGGAACTCGTTGAAAAACCGGATCGCGCGGCTGCGGTCGCCGCCGCGCTCATACAGCGTCATCAGCCGCAGGGCCAGCTGCTCGTTGTAGGGCTCGTATTCCATGACCCTCTCCAGAATGCCCACGGCCTCCGGCAGCATATCCCGCTGCTCATACAGCTCCGCCGCCTTCATCAGCAGCCGGTTCTTCCGCTTCTCATAATAGATGCGCTGGCTGAGGATCAGCTCGTTCAGATCCTCGCAGTGGTTGAAGTAATACCCCTCCAGCAGCTCGCCGCCGAAGGCGTCACACGCCCGCTTCAGCTCGTCCGCCGACCGGGTCTCCGGGTCGATCTCGTCGATGGTCTGCAGATCGCAGACATAGTCGTATGCCCGGTCGATGCAGCAGTACTCCCGGTCCAGCTTGATGAGCGACCGCCCGCCCTCGCCGGTATCGGTGCTCTTTTTGATCTTCCACAGGGTGTAGCGCAGGTTATACTTGGCGGCGCTGGCGGCGCTGTCCGGCCAGAGGTAGGCCGCCAGCTTCTCCCGCGCGTAATATTCCCCGCCCCGCAGGAACAGGATACACAGCAGGGCGCAGCCCTTGTTGCCCAGCTCCGGGGTGATGTCCGTGCCGTCGCAGATGACCTGCGGCTTTCCAAACAGTCTGATCTGAAGCATAGCCGTCACCTCACTGCCGGCTGTGCAGCACCGACCCGGACTTGATGGTCACGGTCACGTCGGTCTGCTCCAGCTGCTCTGCGGGCACGGCACGGATGTCGCGGTCCAGCACCACGATATCCGCCAGGTATCCCGGTGCCAGCTTCCCCTTGCGCTTGTCCTCAAACAGCGCGTAAGCGCCGTTGACGGTGTACATCTCGATGGCCTGCTCCACGGACACGGCGCACTGGGGCACGGCGCGGTTCACCGCCGCGTGGATACCCAGCATGGGCCGCGGCTCCGTCACGTCGCTGTCCGACCCGCCGCACACCACCGCGCCGGCGGCGAACATGGCGGCAAAGTCGTTGGAGTGCAGATAGCGCTCACCCACCCGGCGCTCGTACATACCGCCCTTGCCGCCCCACAGATAGGCGTAGGCCGGCTGCACCGAAAAGATCAGCTTCATGTCCGCCGCCCGGGCGATCTGCTCCGGCGTGGCCATGATGGCGTGCTCGATGCGGTGGCGCAGGGCGGTGCTGCCGCCCTGACGGATGGCCCTCTCGTGGGCCAGCAGCACGGACTCGATGGCCCGGTCGCCGATGCTGTACAGCGCCAGCTGCATATCCTGCCGGTAGCACTGCTGCACGAACTCGTCCAGTCCGTCCTGGGGCAGGAAGATCTGTCCCCGGTAGTCCGGCCGGTCCGCGTAGGGTGCCGACAGGGCGGCGCTGTGGCTGGACAGCGTGCCGTCCACCATAATATTGCCGCCCACCCGGCGCAGTCCCAGCTTCCAGACCTTCGCCAGGTCCATAGTCTGGTAGAACAGCGGCATATCCACCGGGAACTCGCCGCTGTGGGCATAGATGAACTCCGCGTCCCGGTCGTCAAACAGCCAGCCGCCCTCGATGGCCGCCACGGTGGTGATCCCGTTTTCCAGCAGCCGGGACATGGCCAGATGAATGGCCTCCATGCGAAACTCGTCCGGCAGGCTCCGCAGCACATTGGAGCGCAGCACATAGTTGGCGTTCCGCCGGAAAATGCCCGTGGGCAGGCCGCTGCCGTCCAGCTCCACGCCCTCCAGGGAGAAGGGCACCTTATAATACAGCAGGGCGTGGGTGTTCAGCATACTGACGTGATACTCCTTGGAGAACAGCACCACCGGGCTGTCGCTGCAATACCTGTCCAGCACATACCGGTCCGGAAAGCGCTTTTCCTCGAACTGCGACTCCTCCACCTGGCAGCCCAGCACCGCGCCCTCCCGCTTTTCGGCGGCGGCCAGCATCTCGCCCAGCTCCCGGTGCGACCGCGCGCCGCCCAGGTCCACGCTCATCATGTTCACGGCGGTCTGCATCACATGGAAGTGGTTGTCGATAAACCCCGGCAGCACCGTGCCGCCCTTGGCGTCAATGACCTGCGTGCCGGGGCGCACCAGCTTCTGCCAGTCGCCGCCGCGTCCCGCGGCGCAGATCATTTTCCCCGCCGCGGCCACCCAGTCGGCCCCGCCGTCGCCGCACATGGTCATGCAGCGCCCGTTTTTAATGATGATATCCGCGTACATAGCGTCCCGTCCTCCTGTTGAAAGCCGTGTTGTGTTATGGCCGTATTGTACACCAGGGCGGGCCGTCTGTCCAGTGGCGCTGTGTCCCCGGCGGCAAATGTACCAAATCGTTGGTTGAAAAGCGCGGCATGATTTGCTAAAATGTTTAGTAACAACAGAAATTCAACGCTTTTTCCACGCGCGGTGCAACATCTCCCGGTTACAATGGCATCAAACCGAGGCGGAGCACGGCCGGCGCGGCCCCTCTCCGCCCTCCCGAAAAAACGAAAGGACAGGGATGTATATGAGCGTTTTGATTTTGAACCGCGAGCAGGTCAAGCAGGTCATCTCCATGAAGGAAGTCATCCAGGAGGTACGCGAGGTCTATCGTCTGAAATCTCAGGGCAAGTCCGTGATCTGGCCGCTGGTCAACTATGAATTCGTGGATGAGCACGCCGCCATGGACATCCGTTCCGGCTATATCAAGGGCGTGCAGCTCCACGGCCTGAAGATGCTGAACAACTTTCCCGAGAACCGGGAAAAGGGCCTGCCGCCCTTCAACGGCATTATGATGGTCTACGACTCCAACACCGGTATTCCCGTCAGCGTCATGGACGCCTCCTACGTCACCTGTATGCGTACCGGCGCCGCCGGCGCGCTGGGCGTGGACCTGCTGGCCCGCAAGGACGCCAGACACCTGTTCATCCTGGGTGCCGGCAAGCAGGCCCCCTTCCAGATCGCCGCCACGCTGCTGCTGCGTCCGGCCATCGATAAGGTCTACATCGCCGACCCCATGTTCCCCGACAACGCGGTGCAGTTCGCCGCCCACATCGCCCAGCAGCTCTCCGACGACTTCGGCATCGACGCCTCCGGCGTAGAGTTCCTGCCGGCGCTGGATATGGCCGCCGCCGTGGGCGACAGTGACGCCATCATCACCGTCACGCCCTCCCGCAAGCCCATCATCCAGAAGGCGTGGCTGAAGCCCGGCACCCACCTGAGCTGCCTCGGCTCCGACATGGAGTCCAAGCAGGAGATCGAGAGCACCATCTTCCAGGGCGCCGCCTTCTATGCCGACGACCGTGCCCAGTGCATCCGCGTGGGCGAGATGGAGCTGCCCATCAAGCAGGGCGTCGTCAGTGCCGACGACATCACCGGTGAGATCGGCGACCTCATCGACGGCAAGGTCCCCGGCCGCACCAGCGACACGCAGACCACCATCTTCGACGCCACCGGCCTGTACATCCTGGATCTGGCCGCCGCCAAGGTAGCCATCGACCGCGCGCTGGCCGAGGGCGTGGGCCTGCAGGCCGACCTGTAAACCCGCGAGATATGTACGCTTACCCTACAAAACAGACGAAATGAGGAGGACAACAAGATGAAACTGGCATGGTTTGGTGTGGAGGAGTGGCTGAATCCCATGGATTCTCTGGCCCGTATCAATCTGGGCAGCAGCTGCGTCAGCGCCCTTCGTATGGACGAGCTGTTTGACCTGACCGGCGAGGACCTGGACGCTTTCCTGAACGAAATGCGTACCATGAGCCTGCATTATCACCACGGCGACGCCACCGGTTCCCCCCGGATCAAGGCGGCGGTGGCCGGCATTTACCCCAAGGGCAACGTGAAGCCCGAGGAAGTCATGATCACCCACGGCGGCACCGGCGCCAATGACCTGGTGCTGATGAGCGTGCTGGAGCCGGGCGACAACTGCGTGGTGGTCAAGCCCTCCTATCAGCAGCACTACGATATCCCCAAGGGCAGCGGCATCGAGACCCGCGTGGTCCAGCTGAAGGCCGAGGAGAACTATCAGCTGGATTTTGACGCCCTGGACAAGGCCTGCGACGACAACACCAAGATGATCGTCCTGACCAACCCCAACAACCCCATCGGCGTGACCCTGTATGACGAGGGTCTGCGTAAGATCGTGGACATCGCCGCCAAGCACGACGCCTGGATCCTCTGCGACGAGGTCTATCGCGGGCTGGATGAGAACTATATGCCCTCCATTCTGGACTACGGCTACCACAAGGCCATCTCCATCAGCAGTATGTCCAAGATGTACTCCATGGCCGGCACCCGTATCGGCTGGATCGTCTGCCGCGACCACGAGATGTACGAGGTCATGAAGACCCGCCGTTCCTACAACACCATCTGCTGCGGCATCTGGGACGAGATCATCGCCTCCATCGCGCTGGAGCACTACCAGGCCCTGTGGGCCCGCGCCCGTTCCATTCTGGAGCCCAACCGCAAGATCGTGGAGGACTGGGTCGCCTCCCAGCCCCACCTGCATCTGCGCGCCAAGGCCATGGGCACCACCTGCCTGATCGACTATGATTACGACGTGGACTCCGAGACCCTGGCCAAGGACGCCATGGCCACCGAGCAGATCCTGGTGGTCCCCGGCGACTACTTCGATATGCCCAAGACCATCCGCGTGGGCTACGGCGCCTTCCGCGATCCCCAGGTGCTGAAGGCCGGCCTGGAGGAGTTCGGCAAGTACCTGGAGAAGTACAATTAACTGACACATCCCTCTCTCACAAATTTCTTCCCCCCTGCGGCACGTGCCGCAAAACAAGCGCCCGGCTTCTGCCGGGCGCTTGTTTTTATCCGTATTCCGTTGGCGCTCACACCCGCGCCCAACGCATCCGGCCGTCCCCGAACAGGGCCGTCAGCCGCCCCGTGTCCTTCAACCACGCCAGATAGGACCGCACCGTGCTGCCCACCAGCACATACTGCTCGAAGCTCATGGTCAGCCCGTAGGCGGCAAACAGCTGCTGCAGGATATCCTCAAAGCCGCGGGGCTCGGCGCAGAGCGCCACGATCCTCTCCGCGATCTCATGCACCTTTCGGATGTTGTACTGCGCCAGACCGGCGATGTCCTCCGTCGCCTCCGCGTGCGCGGGCACAAATACCCTCGCCGTCATGGTCTGCACCTGCTCCAGCGTTTTCAGGTACCCGGCCACGTCGTAAATGAAGCCGATCTGGTACTTGTCCAGTATCTCCCGGCTGGACAGGCAGTCCGCCAGAAACACCACGTCGTCCGGCGTCCGGAAGCCCACCATGTCAAAGAAGTGTCCGGGCAGGGGAATAGACGCAAAGCCCTCCGGCAGCCTGTCCGCCGTCAGCTCCGCCGCGTCGCTCTCCTGGGCCAGCAGAAACTTGTGCCGCAGGTCCTTGGGCGGATACCCGCCATACAGGAACGACGGCTCCAGCACCGGGTGCCGGGTGAACGCGCAGTCGATGCCCGGCGCGTAGATCTTACACCCGGTCTGCCCCTGCAAATACCGGTTCCCGCCGATGTGGTCGGCATTGGCGTGGGTGTTGTAGATCGCCGTCAGCTGCCAGCCGTTGGCATCCAGCACCTGCCGTATCCTCCGCCCCGCGTCCTTGTCGTTGCCGCTGTCGATCAGGCAGACGTTTTTCTCATCCAGCCGGAAGAGGCCGATGTTAGTAGGGCTCTTGATGTAATACGTCCTCTCGGTAAGCTGTATCAATTCGTACACGATGGCATCACCTCCGTTACTTTTTTGTATCGTCATCCTATCATGTCCCGCTGCGTTTTTGTATCGTATTTTCACCTGTATATGACGCCGCCGGCTGCCGCACAGTCCTTGCCGTTTTTCTTGCAGACATACAGCTCTCTGTCCGCTTTTGCAAGGACCGAGAGGTCCTCCAGCTCCTGTCCGGTCCCGCACGCAACGCCGAAAGAGGCCGTAACGATGTGCCTGTCCGGCAGGTCCTCCCGCGGCACCGCCGCGCCCCGCACCGCGTCAAGAAGCGTGCCGGCAATGCGGCAGGCCGCCCCCTCGCCGACACCCGGCAGGATCACCACGAACTCCTCGCCCCCGAAGCGAAACAGGTACCTGTCGTCCTCCGCAAGGACCCTGACGACGCTTTCAGCCACACGCTTCAGCGCCTCGTCGCCCTTCATATGGGAATAATGATCGTTGTACGATTTGAAATCATCCACATCAAAAATGATAACGCTGACCCGTTCCGGCGCGATCTTCTCGGCAACGAACGCCCCATACGTCTCCATGGCTTTTTTATTCATCGTCCCTGTCATCACGTCGTTGTACGCCAGCTTGATGAAGGCGTGGCCCATCTCCTTGACGTGCCGTTCATTGGCAGATTGCCGCAGGAAGATGGACCGCAATACAACAAAGCCCACAATGATGGAAAAGCGCAGCAGGAAGTGCTTGAACAGGTCGTAGTTCTCCGCGTAGGGAAGCTCTCCGGGCAGCCACCAGCTGATCAATATCAAAGCACATATGATCACGGTATCCAGGCGGCGATATGTAGGCGCGATCATGATCACAAACAGATAGCACATCGAGATGGACAGCCCGATCCGGTGAAAGTTGCACGAGACCATAAAGACCGTAACGCTGGCGATCACCACCCCATAGTACGCCAGCAGCGCGAACCGCGCCGGCGGCGCATCGTATTCTCCTCCACGCTTTTTATAGGCGATCATAAACACCAGCATCGCCAGCGAGCCGCCGATCATCATGTAAAGCGGCACCACATCAAGAGGGAGCATCGAGCGCGCCGCGATGTTCTTGGCCAGATAGATCCCGTTGGTCAGCAAGAACAGAATGGCCGCGTAAAATACGACCGAGAAATTCTGCCGCATAAGGATGCTCTCCACGCTCGGGACCTCGTCGATCCGTATCCCCAGCACATGATCGCAAAAGCTCTTAAACCGGTCAAACGCCAAATCCGACATCCAGCAGGATGTCTCCTGCACAATGTCGACCTTGTCCCCACGTTTTTCCATACGATCCCTCCAGCAAATAATACGACCCCGTTTGCCTGCTTTTGTTGATCTATAATTTTATTGTACCACGCTTCCGCCCAAAACACAAGCGCCCGGCCGATGGCCGGGCGCTTGGCAGTATGCGGTCACACTATGCCCACGCAGGAAAATTACATCTCCTTGATCGCAGCCTGCGCAGCGGCCAGACGGGCGATGGGCACGCGGAAGGGGGAGCAGGACACATAGTCCAGACCCACGCGGTGGCAGAACTCCACGCTGGAGGGATCGCCGCCGTGCTCGCCGCAGATGCCCAGATGGATGTCGGGGCGAGTGGCGCGGCCCAGCTTGCAGGCCATATCCACCAGCTTGCCCACGCCGACCTGATCCAGGCGGGCGAAGGGGTCGCTCTCATAGATCTTGTTGTCGTAGTAAGCGGGCAGGAACTTGCCGGCGTCGTCACGGCTGAAGCCGAAGGTCATCTGGGTCAGGTCGTTGGTACCGAAGGAGAAGAACTCCGCCTCGGTGGCGATGGCATCAGCGGTCAGCGCGGCGCGGGGGATCTCGATCATGGTGCCCACCAGGTACTTCATGCTCATACCGGCGGCAGCCAGCTCCTCGTCAGCGGTCTTGACCACCACGTCCTTGACGAACTTCAGCTCCTTGACCTCGCCCACCAGGGGGATCATGATCTCCGGCTCCATCTTCCACTCAGGGTGCTTCTTCTGCACGTTGATGGCGGCGCGGATGACCGCACGGGTCTGCATGACGGCGATCTCCGGGAAGGTGACAGCCAGACGGCAGCCGCGGTGGCCCATCATGGGGTTGAACTCATGCAGGGAGGCGATGATGGCCTTGATGTCGGCCACGGTCTTGCCCATATCCTTGGCCAGCAGCTCGATGTCGGCCTCTTCAGTGGGGACGAACTCGTGCAGCGGGGGATCCAGGAAGCGGATGGTAACAGGGCAGCCCTCCATGGCCTCATAGATACCCTCGAAGTCGCCCTGCTGCATGGGCAGCAGCTTGGCCAGGGCCTTCTCGCGCTGCTCCTTGGTGTCGGAGCAGATCATCTCGCGGATGGCGGCAATGCGGTCGCCCTCGAAGAACATATGCTCGGTACGGCACAGGCCGATACCCTGAGCGCCCAGGGAACGGGCACGGGCGGCGTCGGCGGGGGTGTCGGCATTGGTGCGGACCTGCAGCCGGCGGAACTTGTCGGCCCAGGCCATGATGCGGCCGAAATCGCCGCCCACGTTGGCGTCCACGGTGGGCATAGCGCCGTCGTAGATATTACCGGTGGAGCCGTCCAGGCTCAGCCAGTCGCCCTCGTGATAGGTCTTGCCGGAGAGGGTAAACTGCTTATTGGCCTCGTCCATGCTGATGGCGCCGCAGCCGGAAACGCAGCACTTGCCCATGCCGCGGGCCACAACGGCCGCGTGAGAGGTCATACCGCCGCGGACGGTCAGGATGCCTTGAGCGGCCTTCATGCCCTCGATGTCCTCGGGAGAGGTCTCCAGACGGACCAGGACCACCTTCTCACCGCGGGCCGCCCACTCCTTGGCCTCCTCAGCGGTGAACACGATCTTGCCGCAGGCCGCGCCGGGAGAGGCGGGCAGGGCCTTGCCCACCGGCTCGGTGGCCTTCAGGGCCTTGGGGTCGAACTGGGGGTGCAGCAGGGTATCCAGGTTGCGGGGATCGATCATGGCCACAGCCTGCTGCTCGGAGATCATACCCTCGTCCACCAGGTCACAGGCGATCTTCAGCGCGGCGGGCGCGGTGCGCTTGCCGTTGCGGCACTGCAGCATATACAGCTTGCCGTGCTCCACGGTGAACTCCATATCCTGCATATCGCGGTAGTGGTCCTCCAGAATGTTGCAGACCTTCACGAACTCGTCATAAGCGGCGGGGAACTTCTCCGCCATCTCGGCGATGGGCATGGGGGTACGCACGCCGGCCACCACGTCCTCGCCCTGAGCGTTGGTCAGGAACTCGCCCATCAGCTTCTTCTCGCCGGTGGCGGGGTCACGGGTAAACGCCACGCCGGTGCCGCAGTCGTCGCCCATATTGCCGAAGGCCATGGACTGCACGTTGACGGCGGTGCCCCAGGAGTAGGGGATGTCGTTGTCGCGGCGATACACGTTGGCGCGGGGGTTGTCCCAGCTGCGGAACACGGCCTTGATGGCGCCGATCAGCTGCTCCTTGGGATCGCTGGGGAAGTCGCTGCCGATCTTGGACTTGTACTCGGCCTTGAACTGCATAGCCAGCTCCTTCAGATCCTCGGCGGACAGCTCCACGTCCTGGGTCACACCCTTCTTCTCCTTCATGGCGTCGATCAGCTGCTCAAAGTACTTCTTGCCGACCTCCATGACCACGTCGGAGTACATCTGGATAAAGCGGCGATAGCAGTCCCAGGCCCAGCGGGGGTTGTTGGACTTCTTGGCGATAACGTCCACCACATCCTCGTTCAGGCCCAGGTTCAGGATGGTGTCCATCATGCCGGGCATGGAGGCGCGGGCGCCGGAACGCACGGATACCAGCAGGGGATTTTCCAGATCGCCGAACTTCTTGCCGGTGATCTTTTCCATCTTCTCGATATACTCCATGATCTCCGCCATGATCTCGTCGTTGATCTGGCGGCCGTCCTCGTAATACTGGGTGCAGGCCTCGGTGGTGATGGTAAAGCCCTGGGGCACGGGCAGACCGATATTGGTCATCTCCGCCAGGTTCGCGCCCTTGCCGCCCAACAGCTCACGCATCTTGGCGTTGCCTTCGGTGAACAGGTAACAATACTTCTTGCTCATTGCAGTTCCTCCGTATATTAAATAGTTGTACCAAACATTGAGAACAATTTATTATAGTCACATTTTTTTCTAAAAGCAACCCTGTCGCGGATATTTTTACAAAAAATGTTGTTTCCTCTGCGGACACTTCCCGTAAACCGATAATACATTTCCATTTCCTCTATTTTCCGCCTTTTTTGGCGCAGCACGCACAAAGCCGCCGTCCCGGCGCGCTTCTCCCGGCGGAACGCCGGAAAGATTTTGCGTCTTGCCTATTCCCCCACGCCTGTGGTATACTATTATATTGAATTAGTAGGCACTTCACCGGGAGGTACGCGCATGGTCCAGCTGCCCCAGGAAAACAGCATATTTGCCCGCACCGTGCGCCGCGCCGCTGGGGAGGACCGTCTCAGCCACGCGGTCATCCTGACGGGCCGGGGCGACCTGACCGCCGCCGCGCGGTTTCTCGCCGCCGCCCACGTCTGCGAGGGGACGGACAGGCCCTGCCTGCGCTGCCGCCACTGCCGCAAGGTGCTGGAGGGCATCCACCCGGACGTGATCCCCGTGCTGGATACGGAACACAAGGAGCTGACGGTGGAGGCGGTCCGCGCCCTGCGCAAGGATGTGTACATCCGGCCCAACGAGGCCCGGCGCAAGGTATATGTCGTCTCTGACTGCCGCCAGCTGAACCAGCGGGACCAGGACGTCCTGCTGAAGGTGGTGGAGGAGGGCCCGCCCTATGCCGCCTTCATCTTCTGCGCCGACGCCCCCGCCGCCCTGCTGGAGACCATCCGTTCCCGCTGTGCTCTGCTGAAATACGACGGGGAGGACGCGCCCCTCAGCGATGACGCTCTGACGCTGTGCCGCGCGTTTGCCTCCGGGCGTCTGCTGCCGGTGACCACGGCGCTGCTCTCCCGTGAGCAGTCCCTGAAGCGCGAGGCGCTGCAGGCCCAGCTGGAGGAGTTGTGGCGCGCCTGTGCCGAGGCTCTGCTGGTGCAGCAGGGCAAGGCGCAGCCGGACCCCGCCTGCGCGGAGGCAGCCCTTCTGCTGGCGGACAGGCTGACGGCGCGGCAGCTGCTGGGCCTGTGCGCGGCCAGTCAGCGCTTTGCCGAACAATGTGACCAAAATGCGGGCGTGGGCCAGATATTGGGCGCCCTCGCCGTGAAATGGGAGGAACTTTTATGACCGATGTGATCTCTGTCCGCTTCCGCAGCGGCTGCAAGGAATACTACTTCGACCCCAAGGGGCTCACGATCCCCGCCGGCACCGACGTGATCGTGGAGACCGCCCAGGACCCGGAATTCGCCCACTGCGCGGCGGGCAACCACCAGGTGCCCGATGACGCGGTGGTCAAGCCCCTGCGGTCCGTCCTCCGCATCGCCACCGACAACGACAAGCACACCGCCGCCTACAACCGCAGCCGTGAGAAGGAGGCCTTCGACGTCTGCAAAAAGAAGATCCAGCAGCACAAGCTGGAGATGAAGCTGGTGCGGGTGGAGTGCAGCTTTGACGGCAGCAAGATCCTGTTTTTCTTCACCGCCGACGGCCGCGTGGACTTCCGCGAGCTGGTCAAGGACCTGGCCGGCGTCTTCCGCGCCCGCATCGAGCTGCGGCAGATCGGCGTCCGTGACGAGGCCAAGATGATCGGCGGCCTGGGCATCTGCGGCCGGCCCTTCTGCTGCGCCCAGTTCATGGACGAGTTCCTGCCCGTGTCCATCAAGATGGCCAAGACCCAGAACCTGAGCCTGAACCCCACCAAGATCTCCGGCACCTGCGGCCGCCTGATGTGCTGCCTGAAATATGAGCAGGACGCCTACGAGGACGCCGTCAAGCGCCTGCCCAAGAACGACTCCTTCGTCCTGACGCCGGACGGTACCGGCAACGTCAGCGATGTGAACGTCCTGAAGGAGACGGTGAACGTCCGCCTGGACGACCGCACCGACGGTCCCCGCTGCTACCACAACTGCGAGGTCTGCGTCCTGCGGAACGGCAAGGGCAGCCGCGACGGCATCGCGGTCCCCGACAAGCGCCCCGAGCGCTATGTGGAGCCGCTGGCCGAGGAGGAGCTGCCCACCATCACCCTGCTCAGCGACTTCGACCCGGATGCCGCGGCGGAGAGCGAAAAGAAGCGCAGCCGCCGCAGCCGCAGCCGCCGTCGGAGCGACGGCGAGAAGCGCACGGCGGAGAAGTCCGCCGCCCCTGCGGAGAAAGCACCGCGTTCCGATACCCCCGCCGAGGGCGGCAAGCCCCGCCGCGAGGGCGGTGATCGCCGCCGCAGAAGCGGACGCCGCGGCGGAAACGGCAGTGCCGGCAGCCCGGGCGCAGGTGCAGCCGCACCCAAGGCCGCGCCTGCGTCTAAGGCGGCCAAGCCCGCCGGGGACGGGCAGGGTACCGCAAACGGCGAGAAGAAGCGCAGCCGCCATCGTCCCCGCCGCAGAAGCGGCGGCAGTAAGCCCAACGGCGGCACGGAGGCGTAACGTATGCGTAAATTCAACGGCTTGCTGCTGGTCAGCGATTTCGACAACACCCTGGTCTACACCGAGGAGGCCCTGCAAAAATGCGTGGATATGCCCCCGGTCTCCGACGAGAACCGCGCCGCCATCGAGTATTTCATGGACAACGGCGGCATCTTTTCCGTGGCCACCGGCCGCGCCAAGCCCGCCTTTGAAACGGTGGTGGACGGCATCCCCATGAACGGTCCCACCGTGCTGTTCAACGGCGCGGCCATCTACGACTTCCCGCAGAAAAAGTATCTGGTCACGGCCTTCTTGCCCGACTCCGTCCGGCAGCACGTCACGGAGGTCGTCACTGCCCTGCCCCAGGTGGCGGTGGAGCTGTACCACGATGACAACACCATCCACGCCCTGAACGCCAACGACGTCACCCGCCGTCATATGCACATCACCCACGCGCCGTCCATCGAGGTAGACACCATGGACGCCGTACCGTCCCCCATCAGCAAGGCCCTTTTCTCCACGGAGGAGGCGCACCTGCCCGCCCTGCTGGACTTTCTGGCCTCCCGGCCCTGGTATCACGACTACGAGGTGGTCCCCAGCGCCGTGACCCTGGTGGAGCTGACGGCCAGGGGCGCCAACAAGGGCGGCATGGTCCGGCGTCTGGCGGAGCTGCTGGATGTGGCACGGGAAAACGTGATCTGCGTGGGCGACCACGCCAACGACATCAGTATGCTCACCTGGGCCGGCCAGGGCTACGCCCCCGCCAACGCCATTCCCCAGGTGCTGCACACACCCGGCGTCCGCCGCCTGCCCGACTGTCGCGACAACGCCATCGCCCAGCTGATCTGGTCCCTGGACAAGCAGCTTTGAAAAAGGCAAAAGCCAAGCCCCCTTTGGGGCTTGACTTTTTTCTGTCAGAAAGAATCACCGGCTGCTGTCGGACGCCCCGACCACTGTCCCGCCGCTTTTTCGACAAAAAAGTTTTTTCCGAAAACCCGGCGTTTTTCCCCATTAAAGCCCCTTTTTATAAGGTTTTCTCTTCACAACAAGGTTTGTTTACAATTTAATCCTTGACGTGAGGGGAAAATCATTGTATCATACACTTTGTAACTATTTGTAACTTTTAGGGGCTTACACCATGACGCAGGATCAACAACAGAAAAAAGCCGCCGGCCGCGACCCCAACCGGGAGCACATGACCCTATCGGAGCTGTGGCAGCTGTGGCGTGACAATTTAATGAGCTGGCGGAGCTTCTGCGATGAGCACCACGATCTGTTCACCCTGAACATACAAGCGGGCTTCCGCCGCATCGGCCGGTGGCTGTCCGATCTGCGCGGCAATGCGCGGGCTCTGGCGGCCGCCAACCGCGACAGGCGGTTCCCCGAATCCGAATACGGCGCAGCCCAGCTGTTCCTTTTCTTCCGCAGCAGCCTGGAGCGCCGGGCCGCCGCCATACGCGAGGGCTTCTCCAACCGGCGCAAGGCACTGACCTGGATGGGCGGCAAGCGCCGTCACTTTTTTGAGAAGATGAAGCTTCACCCGGTGGCATTCCTGTGCGGCGCCATGGCCATCGCCGCCGCGGCCACCGTCCTGTCCCTGTACACCCTGGGCGCTCATGTGACCTATGACGGCCAGGATCTGGGCATCGTCTCCTCCCGCCGCGCCGCCGAAAAGGTGGTGGCGGAGCTGGAGGATGTCACTCGCGCGGCCACCGGCGACAGCGGCTACACCGTGGACACGGCGCTGCTCACCGCCGAGACGGGCGTTTTCCCCCGCCGCGAGCTGATCTCCGATGACGCGTTTGAAGAGACGCTGAGCGACACCCTCGGCGTGGTGGATTACGCCTACGTCCTGTATGTAGACGGTGAAAAGGTGGTGGCCACCACCCGTGCCGGCGCGCTGGAGGACCTGCTGGACCAGCTGAAGCTGGGCTATCAGACCGAGGACACCGTCAACGCCTACTTCGTGGAGGACGTGGACATCCGCCAGGAATATGTGGAGTCCTCCTATGTGATGAACCTGGGCTACATCGCCGAGATCCTCAACGAGACGAAGCAGGGCGAGGTGACGTACACCGTCGCCAGCGGTGACAGCTATTACAGCATCGCCGAGAAGTACGAGATGTCCATGGAGGACCTGATGACGCTGAACGAGGGCTACGACCCCGACCTGCTGCGGGTGGGCGATGTGCTGACCATCAGCAACGCCGTGCCCTATCTGACCGTAGTGAACGTGGAGCGCCAGCGCTATGTGCAGGATGTGGCCTACCAGGTAGAGTACACGGACGACGCCTCCATGTACCAGGGCGAGTACAGCGTCACCTCCGCCGGCGTGTACGGCAAGGCGGACGTGACCGCCAATGTGACCTATATCAACGGCGAGGAGACGGAGCGCGAGGTGGTGGCCAGCGTCACCCTGTCCCAGCCTGTGACAGAGCAGCAGCTCCGCGGCACCAAGGAGCGCCCCACCTGGTATCCCACCGGGTCGTTCTCCTGGCCCTGCACCGGCACCCTCACCAGCCGGTTCGGCTACCGCAGCCTGAGACTGTCGGGCTCCAACTACCACCAGGGCATCGACATCGGCAACAGCTACGGCACGTCCATCTACGCCTCCGACGGCGGCACGGTGACATACGCCGGCTGGATGGGCGGCTACGGCTACCTCATCATTATTGACCACGGCAACGGCTACGAGACCTACTACGGCCACAACAGCAGCCTGGTGGCCTATGTGGGCCAGAAGGTCCACAAGGGCCAGCTGATCGCCCGGATGGGCTCCACCGGATATTCCACCGGCAACCACTGCCACTTCGGCGTCAAGCTGAACGGCACGTTCGTCAATCCCCTGAACTATCTGTAAGCCGCAGCGCCCCTGCCCATCGGGCGGGGGCGCCGGTCCTTCCCTGCGGCGGGACGCACGTTTCCGGGGTTGCAAAACCCAAAAACTATGGTACAATAGACCTGCCGCTATCGATCATATGTATTTCCCCGCCGCCGGCGGTGGAATGGAGAAACCGTTAAAACGAGGTGAAAAAGATGAAAAAACTGATCGCGCTCCTGTGCGCGGTGTGCGCCGCGGCCATGAGCCTGTGCGTCGCCTGCGCCAGTCCCCTCACCGGTGACACCAGCAACATGGGCCTGTGGATCGCCCTGGTGGTCGTGGCCGTCATCGCCGTTGTGGTGCTGCTCATCGTGGGCAAAAAGAAGAAAAAATAAACAGAGTGCAGACCGCCCCGGACTACCTCCGGGGCGGTTTTATTGTATCCTGAAAACCACTCGCTGGGCGAGTGGTTTTCAGGATACAAATAAAAGAGACGGCCTCTGCCGTCTCTTTTTTCTGCCCTTTTTATTCAAACAGCCCCGCCTGTCCCGGCACCTCCGTATGCCCGATGGACTGTATCTGGCGGACATTCTCGGCGGTCAGCGCGTCGCTGATGGCCATCTTGCGGATGATGTTCTGCACCGTCACGTCCAGCCCCGTGCCCTCCCGGTAGTCGGCAGGGAAGATGAAATCCACCCGTCCCTTGGCCAGCAGGTCCTCCACGCCGGCCCGGTTGCTGCTCTGGTACACGGCGATGGCCTGTCCGCCGTAGGACCGCATCATCTTCATGCACGGCACGTCGGAAAGCCCGTCGCCCACATAGATCATGTTGGTGAAGGGCACCCGCTTGCTGTCGTCGGGCATGGAGTCGTTCAGCGTCTTGTCGTCGGCCACGTCCAGCACGCCCTTGTTGATGCGATAGACAAACTGGGTCTTGTTGGTGAAGTTGACGTCCAGCTTGGGCCAGCAGGCGGCGCCCGCCTCGTTATAGTAGAACTCGCAGGCGTACACCTGCTTGAACTCGTGGGCGATACCGCTGCCCTCAATGATCTCCTTCAGTCCGGAGGACAGCACATAGTGCTCGATGGTCACGCCCTGCTGCTCACCGAAGGCGTTGATCCGCTGAAACCACTCCCGCACGCCGGGAAACAGCTCCATGCTGCGGCCGCACGCCACCAGAAAGTCCCGCTTCAGGTCCTTTCCCTGGGCGCGGCACTCGGCGATCATGGTGTACATATACGCCAGCAGCCCGTCCATCCGGTTCTCCCGTCCGAAGGTGTTGGCCTTGTGCCAAAACTCCGCCGGGGTGTATCCCAGGGCCGGGATGAAGGCGTAGTCCTCCATATCCGTGGTACACAGCGTCTTGTCAAAGTCATACAGCAGCGCGATGATGGGCTTTGTCATGCCGTTCTCCTCCGTGGAAAAAAGGCGGCGCAAGGCCGCCTTTTGTTGTTGTGCTTACTTGTCTCCGCTGTAATTCCGCCCGAACTTCAGCTCGTCCAGACTCAGCCGGAAATCGCTGGGGATGGCGCTGCCGTCCACCGGCGGCAGCTTGATGGTGGGCTCGTCGGTGACGGCGCTCTCGGCGGGCTTCTCCTCCGGCGCGTCGATGTACTTGCTGAGGATATCCTGCTCGATGGCGGACACCACATCGGCCTGGGGCGCGGCGGCAGGGGGCTCCGGCTGCTCCGGCGCGAAGTCCAGCTCCGGCAGGGACTGCAAAAAGGCGCTCTGGGCCTGGCACAGCTCCTCGCTGCGGCGGATGAACGCCGCAGTCTTCTCCTGTGCGGCCTGCAGCTTCTTCTCCGCCGCCCTGCGCTCGTCGTCCAGCCGGTGGATCTCCGCCTGGGCCTCCACGCGGGCGTCGGCCAGGATCTTCTCCTTCTCGCTCTGGGCCTCCTGCACCAGCTTGGCGGCCATCTTCTGGGCCGTCAGCAGCGCCTGGCGCATGGCCTCCTCGGTGGAACGGTACTCCTCCACCTTCTCGGCCAGCACCTTCAGCTTGGCCTTCAGCGTGACGTTCTCCTTGAACAGGGCGGTGTAGTCCTCCGTCAGCGCGTCCAGGAACTCATCCACAGACGCCATATTGTATCCGCCGCCGCCGAATGACGCCTTCGGGAATACTTTTTCGGAAACTTCCTGGGGTGTAAACATTGCCGATCCCTCCGTTATATGATTTCTTTAGAAGTACAGTCCGTTGTTCTCCAGCTCGTCGATCAGGTCGCCCATGATATCCACGGAGTAGGGGGTGATGATGTACGTGTTGGCCGCCACCTTCTTGATCTTGCCCTCGCCGGCATAGGCCACGCCGGACAGGAAGTCGATCAGCCGCCGGGCCACATCCTTGTTGGTGGACTCCAGGTTCAGCACCACCGTGCGCTTCTCCTTCAGATGGTCCGCGATCTCCGAGGCGTTCTCGAAGCGCTCCGGCTTCACCAGCACCACCTTCAGCTGGGTGGTGGCGTGGATGTTCACCACCTTGTTGTGGCGGTCCTCGCTGCGGCGATCGTCGCTGCGGCGATCGTCGCTGCGGCGGTCCTCACGGCGGTCGTCCTTGCGGTCGTCAAACAGGGAACGGGAGGACTCCTTTACCGGCTCCTCAAAATCGTCCTCGTAGTCATAATCCTCATCATCGTAGGGATGAATGATCTTCTTCAGCTCGTCCATCAGGCCCATGTGCAATACCTCCCGCGTATTATTTGGAATAATCCCTTGCGCCGAAAATGGCGGTGCCCACGCGGACCATGTTGGCCCCCGCGCGAATGGCATCGGCAAAATCGCCACTCATGCCCATAGAAAGATATTCTAATCCATTATCGTACATTTTTCTGTTTATGTCAACATATAGTGCCTGTACTTTTTGGAAATATACCATATTTTCTTCCCGTGTGGCGTCCGCCGGGGGTATGGTCATCAGTCCCCGCACCCGCACATGGCCCATTTCCTTCGCCTGTGCCGCCGCGTTTTCCACCGCCTGCGGCGCAAAGCCGCTTTTGGCCGCCTCGCCGCCGATGTTCACCTCCAGCAGGATATCCTGCACGATGCCCAGCTTTTCCGCCTGCTTGTCCACCTCGGCCAGCAGCTCCGGCGAGCCGATGGACTGGATCAGGGCCACCTTGCCCACCACCTGCTTCACCTTGTTGCGCTGCAAGTGGCCGATGAAGTGCAGCGGCGCGCCGCGATAGGCGTCCTCCGCCAGCTTGGCGGTCATCTCCTGCACCCGGTTCTCGCCCAGGGCATCGATTCCGGCGGCGATGGCCTCCTGGCAGGCGGCGGCATCGTTCATCTTGCTGGCGCCCACTAGCGTGATATCCGCCCCGGTGCGGCCCGTCTCCCGTGCCGCCGCGTCGATCTCGGCGCGGATCGCTTCCAAATTTTCCCGAATAGACATCGCTTGTGCCTCCTTGTCTCTTTCGTATCTAAGCCGCGTGCGCCCGCCTGCGGCGGGCGCCGCCGTGTTTATCGGATGACCTTGCCGTCATACAGCTCGCCGGATGTGGCGATGACCTGATCGCCGGAGCGCAGGGTCTGTGTGTCCCGCACGCCCTCGGCAGGCTTCACCAGCGCGTAGCCCTCCCCCTGATACACCAGCTCGATCGGCCGGAAGGAGGCGTTCTCGCCGTCCACACAGTACACGCCGGTGGTGCCGTCCGCGCTGACCCGCAGCGCGTCGGCCGGTACCCGCAATCCCTGATAGGTGTGCAGCACCGCGTCCGCCGCCTGATGGCGCAGCAGCGTGGTCTGTGCCAGATACCGTGTGCTGGACAGCACCACCGCCGCCTGGCCGTTCTCCTCCCGGGACACGGACACCACGCTCATGCGGATGCTCTGGTCAAAGCCCTTGGCCAGGCGCACATCCACCCGGCCCATGTCCTTCAGCGCCGCCGCCTGCTCTGCCGGCAGCACCACCGCATAGTACCAGGTGTCGCCGTAGATCAGCTTGCCCACGTTGCTCTGCTCCGCCGCCGCCTTCACGCCGTTCAGCTTGCTGGGCGTCACGTCCTCCAGAAACGCCTCCGTCAGCACGCTCTCGTACCCGTCGCACACGGCGGAATAGGTGCCGGAGGCCTTGGCGGTCACGGTCTTCGCGCCGGACAGCGCGGCCTTCTGCTGCTGTATCTCGCTCTCCACCGATTTGATCTGCGCCTGTATCTCCTCCTGTGACGTATAGCTCCCATGGTCCCGCTTCAGCACGGCGGCCTTCAGCGCGGCCAGGTCGCTCTCCGCCGCGGAGTAGTCGCCGCCGGAGAGCGTCTGCCGCAGGGCCAGGATGTCGCCGGTGATGGAGGTGTCCAGCTTCAGCGCCGCGTCCGGGTCCAGATAGGACGTCAGGGCGAACTGCAGCTGCTGCAGCTGCAGCTCCAGCGTCTCGATCCGGCTGACGGTCTGCAAAGCGCTGTCGTCGCTGTACACCGTGGCCACCGTCTCACCGGCGGCCACCCGCTGTCCCTCCTGCACGGCCCGGGACACGGTACCGGTCTGACCGGGCAGCGGCTCCTCTGTCCGCACCAGCCAGCCCTCCATGGAGATGACGTCCTCCGCCTGTGTCTCATAGACCAGCGTGATGGTCAGCGGATCGGCGAAGTAGTTGTATACCTGCGCGGCGAAGTACACCAGCACCGCCGCCAGCACCGCGATGGGCAGCACCTTCAGCAGCGGCGACGAGCGCTTGTTGTTCCCCGCCGGGATGTTCGTGTTGTTATCCGGGGTAGTGTTCATGGGCTTTCCTCTTTGTATCTGTCCTCTTACTCCGGGTCCTCCCGCAGCGTGATGCTCCGCGCCGGCGCGATGGTGGAGATGGCGTGCTTGTAGATCACCTGCTGCCGCCCCTCGCTGTCCAGCACCACCACGAAGCAGTCGAACCCCGTGATAACGCCCCGCAGCTGAAAGCCGTTCACCAGGAACAGCGTCACCGGTACGTTCTCCTTCCGGGCCTTGGTAAGAAAGATATCCTGTAAGTTGTTTGTCTTCTGCATGATCGTCCACTCCTTGTATGTCTGTACGGACGATATGCACAATATCTGCCTCCGCCCGCCGCTATCAGCATACCCCGGCGGACAGGAGGAATTCTGTCGCATTTTGTAACCCCGCCGAAAAATCCGGCGTTTTTTCCCATAATATCCAGTGGATGGCCTCGTTGCGCCGCAGCCAGGTCAGCTGCCGCTTGGCGTACTGCCGTGACCGCAGCTTCACCTCCTCGATGGCCTCGGCCACGGTGGCGCGGCCCTCGGCCACCGCCAGAAACTGCTTGTACCCGATGGCCTGCAGGGCCGTGGCGTCCCGGGGCAGGCCGCTTTGCAGCAGCGTCTCCACCTCCCGCAGCAGCCCCTGCGCCACCATCGCGTCCACCCGCCGGTCGATGCGCTCCTTCATGTCCTCCCGGTCCCGGAAGGTCAGGCCGATGTATGCCGCGTCGTACCGGGGCGGCGCCTCCCGGCTCCGCCGGTCGTGCGCCCCGATAGTCTCCCCCGTCTCGTAATAGACCTCCAGCGCCCGGACGATCCGCTTCTCATCCCGCAGGTGCAGCCGCGCCGCGCTCTCCGGGTCCACGGCCCGCAGCGCCTCCAGCAGCGCCTCCGCGCCGTCCTTCGCCAGCTTTTCCTGCAATTCCCGGCGTATCTCCCCGCCCTGGCTGCCGGCGGCAAAGTCCTGCCCCCGCACCAGCGCGTCCAGATACAGCCCCGTGCCCCCCACCAGCACCGGCCGCTTTCCCCGCCGCAGGATATCCTGCACACACGCGTCCGCCTCCCGGACGTACCGGGCCACGGACCAGCTCTCCGCCGGGTCCGCCACGGCCACCATGTGGTGGGGCACGCCCTCCATCTCCTCCGCCGTGGGGGCGGCGGTGCCGATGGTCATGCCCCGGTATATCTGCATGGAGTCCACGGACACCACCTCACCACCGAAGCGCTGCGCCAGCGCCACACCCATCTTCGTCTTGCCGCAGGCCGTGGGCCCTACGACGCAGATGACTCTGTTGTCCATGGAATTCTCCTTGTTTACGCATTATTTGCGCGTTTTTCAACCGTTTTTTACGCTCTTTTGAACATTTTTTCTATCTCATATTCTCTCAGCTTCACCGCCACGGGCCGCCCGTGGGGGCAATAGCGCACCGCGCCGGACTGCACCTGCGCCGCCAGCGCCCGCAGCTCCGCCGGGTCGCTGGTCATGCCGGCCTTGATGGCGCTCTTGCAGGCCACGGTGTGCAGCACCTCGTCCCGCAGGGCCGCCCTGTCCGCGCTGTGCAGGCGCAGCTTCTGCGCCAGCTCCTCCAGTGTGGCGGCGGCGTCCTCGGCCCGCACATCGTCGGGCACCTCCCGCACCAGCACCGTGCCGTCGCCGAAATCCTCGCACAGGAACCCGCAGTCCGCCAGCAGCTCCAGATCCTCCAGCACGGCGGTGTATTCCTCCGCCGCCAGCGTCACCGCCGCCGGCGTCAGCAGCAGCTGCCGCATGGGCGGCTCCGTGCGCGCCTTCAGCGCGTCGAACCGCATTCTCTCATGGGCGGCGTGCTTGTCGATGAGCCACACGTTCCGTTCCGCGTCCTCGCAGATGATATACGTCTTCAGCACCTCGCCCGCCACGCGCCAGGGCTGCTCCGCCGCGGCGGGACCCTCCGGCATGGCGATCTCCTGCTGCTCCGGCCCGCTGACCGGGGCAGGGGAGGGCGCTGCTTTCGCCGTCTCCGCCGGATCCGTCCCGGCGCCGCGGACCTCCTCCCGGACAGGCGGCGTGATGTGATACACCACGCCCGGCGCGGCCGGCGCCGTAAACGGCTTGTCCGGCTCCGGCGCCACATCCCGCACAGCCATCTCCGGCGCGGGGACAGACGCGGGCCGTACCGGCGCCGCCGTCGCCACCGGCCTTGCCGCGGCCGAGCCGATGGCCCTCCCCATGGGCAGCGTCACCGCCTGCGAAGGCTTTGGCGCGTCCGGCCACTTCAGGAATTCCTGTGCCGTCATGGTCTGATAGAAGGGCTTTTCCGCCGCTTCCGGCCGCCCCTCGCCGTCCAGCGCGTCCTTCACGGTGTAGTGCACCGCGTCGAACACCGCTTTCTCGGCGGCGAATTTCACCACCGTCTTGGCCGGGTGGACGTTCACATCCACCTCGTTCACCGGCAGCGTGATGTGCAGCACACACCCGGGAAACTTCCCCTTCAGCAGCCGGTTGCGGTAGGCCTCCTCCACGGCGGCGGTCAGCAGCTGGCTCTTCACCAGCCGCCCGTTGACAAAGAACAGCTGCCGCGCCCGGGTGCCATGCCCCGCGGCGGGACTGCTCACAAAGCCGCTGGCCCGCACGTCGCCGCTGCCGCCGTTGACCTCCAGCAGGCTTTTGGCAAAATCCCGGCCCAGTGCAGCGTAGATCGCCGACAGCAGCTGCCCGTCGCCGGGGGTGTGCAGCACCTCCTGCCCGTCCCGCAGCAGCTTGAAGGACACGTCCGGATGGCTGAGCGCCAGCTGTGTCACCACAGCGGCAGCCGCCGCGCCCTCGGCGCTGTCCTTTTTCATAAATTTCATCCGCGCCGGGGTGTTGTAGAACAGGTCCCGCACGCACACGGTGGTGCCCTCCGGGCACCCGGCGGCCGTGACCTCACCGGGCACGCCGCCCTCCAGATGCAGGGCCGCGCCGCTGTCGGCGCCCCGTTCCCGGGAAAAGATATCCAGCCGTGACACGGCGGCGATGGCCGCCAGCGCCTCGCCCCGGAAGCCCAGCGTCCCGATGGCCGCCAGGTCCTCCGCCCGGCGCAGCTTGCTGGTGGCGTGGCGCAGAAACGCGGTGGGCAGCTGCTCCGGCGCGATGCCGCAGCCGTTGTCCGTCACCCGCAGGTACGTCATGCCGCCGTGCTCCAGCTCCACGGATACGGCGGACGCCCCGGCGTCCAGGGCGTTCTCCAGCAGTTCCTTGCACACGCTGGCGGGACGCTCCACCACCTCGCCGGCGGCGATCAGATCGGCAATATGGGCGGGCAGTTGTTGTATCTGCGGCATGGTATTCACTCCTTATTTATTGCAGCTTGCTCTTCAGCTCATACAGCAGGTTCAGCGCCTCCAGTGGGCTCAGCGCGTCCACCTGCGTCCGGCGGATGATCTCCGCCACGGCGCCCTCGGCCATGCCCTCCAGGGATACCTGGTCCTCTCGCGCTGCCGGGGCGTGGGGCTGCTGCGACTGGCTCTCCAGCTCACGCAGTATCTCCCGCGCCCGCTTGAGCACCGTGTCCGGCAGGCCCGCCAGCTTGGCCACCTCAATGCCGTAGCTCCGGTCCGCGCCGCCGGGAACGATCTTCCGCAGGAACACGATATCCTCGCCCCGGGCGTGGACGGCCACGTTGTAGTTCCGCACGTTGGGCAGCTCCTGCTCCAGCGTGGTCAGCTCGTGATAATGGGTGGCGAACAGCGTCTTGGCCTTCAGCTTCCCGGCGCAGTGCTCCAGCACCGCCCGGGCGATGGACATTCCGTCGAATGTAGACGTGCCCCGGCCGATCTCATCCAGGATAAGCAGGCTGTTCTTCGTGGCGCAGCGGAGCAGCTCCGACACCTCGGTCATCTCCACCATGAAGGTGGACTGTCCCGCGGCCAGGTCGTCGCTGGCGCCGATGCGGGTGAAAATGCGGTCCACCACGCCGATATGCGCCCGCTGGGCGGGGACAAAGCACCCCACCTGGGCCATCAGCACGATCAGCGCCACCTGGCGCATATAGGTGGACTTACCGGCCATGTTGGGGCCGGTGATGATGGCCACCCGATCCTCCTTCGCGCCCATATGGGTGTCGTTGGGCACAAAGAACGCGTCGCCCCGCACCTTTTCCACCACCGGATGGCGTCCCGCCGTGATCTCGATGACCCCGGACTCGTCCACCTCCGGCCGGCAGTAGTGGTTCTGGGCCGCCACCTCGGCAAAGGCACACAGCGTGTCCAGCTGCGCGATCAGCGATGCCGCCAGCTGCACCCGCGTCACCTGTCCCGCCGCCTCTGTCCGCAGCGCGGCGAACAGGTCGTATTCCAGCGCCGCGTCCCGGTCATGGGCGGTGAGCACCTCGTGCTCCAGGTCCTTCAGCTCCTGGGTGATATAGCGCTCGCCGTTCACCAGCGTCTGCTTGCGTATGTAGTCCGCCGGCACCTGGTCCTTAAAGGAGTTGCTCACCTCGATATAGTACCCGAACACCTTGTTGTACCCCACCTTCAGGGTACGGATGCCGGTTTTTTCCTTCTCCCGGGCCTCCAGCTGCGCGATAAACCCCTTGCCGCCGGAGAGTATCCCCCGCAGCCGGTCCACCTCATCGTCGTAGCCCTCGCGGATCATGCCGCCCTCCCGGACGGAGAACGGCGGCTCGTCCACCAGCACGGCGGCAATGCGCCCGCTGACGTCCTCCAGCGTCTCCAGCTGCTCGTCCAGCTTTCCCAGCGCCCCCGTCCGGAACGGCGCCAGGCACCGCTTGACCTCCGGCAGGTGCTCCAGCGCCGCCCGCAGGTTCACCAGGTCCCTGGCCCCGGCGGTGCCGTAGACGATCCGGCTCATCAGCCGTTCCATGTCGCCCATGCCGGTCAGGGCCAGCCGCAGCTCCTGGCGGCCCACGGTGTTGTCCGTCAGCGCCGCCACGGCATTCAGCCGCCGGTCGATGGCCGCCACGTTCACCAGCGGCTGCTGCAGCCACATCCGCAGGTTCCGCGCGCCCATAGGCGTCTTTGTCTTGTCCAGCACCCACAGCAGGCTGCCCTTCTTCTCCTTGCCCCGCAGCGTCTCCGTCAGCTCCAGATTGCGCCGGGCCGTCAGGTCCAGCTCCATGAACTGCCCCGTCCGGTACCACTCCAGCTTGTCCAGCTGCTTCACGTCGGTCTTCTGCGTCTCGTAGAGATACGTCAGCAGCCCGCCCAACGCCAGCAGCGGCGCGCTCTCGTTCCGGGGCAGATCCCGCAGCGCCGCCTCGCCGAACTGCATCCGCACCTTCTTCTCCGCGTCCGACACGTCGAACCGCCCCTCCGCCAGCCTCTCCCGCCGGCAGGAAAAGCGCTCCTCCAGCGCGGCGGTCAGCGCCGGGTCGTCATAGGCCGCGGCGTTCATCACGGCCTCCGCCGGGGCGAAGCGCCCCAGCTCGTTGATCAGCCCCGTCATCCGCTGCGCCCCGGTGAACACCGTCACCTGGGCCTGTCCGGTGGAGATGTCCGCCGCGCACAGTCCCGCCGCCGTCTCGCTGAGGTACACGCCGCACAGATAGTTGCTGCGTCCCGCGTCCAGGCAGGCCTCGTCCAGCACCGTGCCGGGTGTGACGGTGCGGATGATCTCCCGCTTCACCAGCCCCTTGGCCAGGGCCGGGTCCTCCATCTGCTCGCAGATGGACACCTTGTACCCCTTGGCGATCAGCCGCGCGATATACCCCTCGGCGGAGTGGTACGGCACGCCGCACATGGGGATGCGCTCCTCGTCGGACTTGCTCTTGTCCTTGTCCCTGGTGGTCAGGGCCAGGTCCAGCTCCTTCGACGCCGTCCGGGCATCCGGCCCGAACATCTCATAAAAATCACCCAGCCGGAAAAACAGCAGGGAGTCGGGGTGCTTCTCCTTCTCCTCCATATACTGCCGCATCATGGGTGTCAGCTCAGCCATAGCTCGGCTCCTTTCTCCCTCCGGGAAATCTGCGCCTTACGGCGCGGGGCGCTCAGCCCAAAAAGCCCAGCAGGCCCAGAATGCCGAAGGTGGTGTACATCAGGCACATGATCACCAGCAGAATGGTGATGATGCTGTACATGGCGCTGGTTTTCTTCGTGTGCTTGTACTTGCGGATATAGAACAGCGTGCCGCAGGTGATGCCCAGCGTCAGGGAGGACAGGTGCGTCATCACCGCGCTGTCCTTGAAGGCGGTCAGGCGCAGGATCAGGATCACCAGCACCACGGCAAACTCCGCGATCAGCGTCACATTCAGCCAGGTGGGCAGCTTCACCTTCTCCTGCTGGTTCACCTTCTCGGCCACCTTCTGGGCCATGTAGGCACCGGTGGTATACCCGCCGTAGTTGCTGTTCTTCTTCTTGGAATGGATATTCTTATTGGGATTGCCCTTGGCCTTGCGGATGGCCTCCTCCTGATTGGCGTACTGGTTCACGTTGGCCTTGTAGCTGTTCTTTGCCATGGTTTTATTCTCCTTCTGTCGGTAGATTGGTAAGATAACGCCGCAGCATATCAAACGCATGGTGGGCGGACAGCGTCCGGATGCGCTCCCGGTCGCCGCCCAGCGTCAGATGCCGCACAGTCACGCCCTCCGGCGCGGAAAGCCCCACGAACACGGTGCCCACCGGGTTTCCCCGGTCGTCGCCGTCCGGGCCGGCCAGTCCGGTGACGGACACCGCCAGGTCCGCCCCTGTCAGCACACGGACGCCCAGGGCCATAGCCCGGGCCACCTCTGCCGACACCGCGCCGCAGCGCGCCAGCAAATTCTCCGGCACGCGCAGCACCTGCTGCTTTACATGGTTCGTATAGCTGACCACGCCGCCCAGAAACACCTGGGACGCGCCGGGGATATCCGTCAGCCGCTTGGCGATCAGTCCGCCGGTGCAGCTCTCCGCCGCCGTCAGCGTCAGTCCCCGTTCCCGGCACAGCGTCAGCACCGTCTCCTCCAGCCCGGACACGTCCACGCCGTAGAGATACGCGCCCAGCCGGGCCCTTGCCTCCGCCAGCACCGGCGCCATCCGCGCCTCACAGGCACGCTCGTCCGCCCCGCGGGCGGACAGCTGCAGCATCACCTCGCCCGGCTTGGCGTAGGGTGCCAGCGTCATGTCCGCCTCCCGCCGCAGCAGGTCGTCCAGCAGCTCCTGCACCTGCGGCTCCGTCAGGCCGAAGATATGCAGCGTGTGGGACCGCACCGTCTGTCCCCGGGCCTGCTCCAGATAGGGCAGCAGGCAGTGCTCGGCCATATAGCGGCACTCATGGGGCACGCCGGGCAGCAGCGCCGCCGTGGTCCCCCCGGCGGTGAACACACACCCCGGGGCCGTGCCCACCGGGTTGCGGAACACGGTGCACCCCGCCGGCAGATAGGCCTGCTGCATATCGCATTCCGGCATCTCCCGGTGGAACACCCGGTCGAAATACCGCCGCATATCCTCCACCACCTCCGGGTGGAACACCAGCGGCGTGTCCAGCGCGGCGCACACCGCCGTTTTCGTCATGTCATCGTAGGTGGGTCCAAGCCCGCCGGTGAACACCAGCAGCTCTGCCCGTCCCCTTGCGATGGTCACGGCCTTCTCCAGCCGCGCCGCGTCGTCGTCCACAGCGGTGTGGTACAGCACCTCCACGCCGGCAGCGGTCAGCAGCCGGGAGAGAAACGCGGCATTCGTATTGGTCACGCCGCCGTCGAGCAGCTCGCTGCCCACGGCGATGATCTCCGCGGTGCGGGGCATAGAAGCGCCTCCTTATATCATATCGTCGGTTTGATCCGGATCATCTCGCGTCCGGCCATGGCCCGCCGGCACAGACCCTCCACGTCCAGCGCAGCCTCGTACTCCCGCGTCTCCTCCACGCTGGGCTTCGTCTTGGGGTGCCGGGGCGTGAACACGGTGCAGCAGTCCTCATAGGGCAGGATGGACGTGTCGAACGTGCCGATATGGCGGGCGAGCTTCACGATCTCCTCCTTGTCCATGCCGATCAGCGGCCGCAGCACCGGCATGGTGGTCACGTCCTCGCTGACGGCCAGCGCCTGCATGGTCTGGCTGGCCACCTGACCCAGATTTTCTCCGGTGACCAGGGCGCGGCACCGCAGCTCCAGCGCCAGCATATTGGCCAGGCGCATCATGAACCGCCGCATAATCAGGGTAAAGTGATCCTCCGGGCACTTGCGTCGTATCTCCTCCTGAATTTCGGTAAAGGGGATGATGAACACCGCCAGCCGGCCGCACCAGGGGGTCAGCTCCTCCGCCAGCTTCAGCACCTTCTCCCGGGCCAGCTCGCCGGTATAGGGCGGGGAGGCGAAGTGGATCATCTCCAGCTGCACGCCCCGCTTGGCGATCATGTAGCTGGCCACCGGGCTGTCGATACCGCCGGACAGCAGGCTCACCGCGTGGCCGCCCATGCCCAGGGGCAGGCCGCCCGCGGCGCTCTCGGCGGGGCCGTGGACGTAGGCCGCGTCCTCCCGTACCTCGATGTACACCGTCAGCTCCGGGTGGTGTACGTCCACCTTCAGGTGGGGGAAGGCGTCGTGCAGCGCGCCGCCCACCCACTGGCTCAGCTGGATGCTGCCCATGGGGAAGGACTTGTCCGCCCGCTTGCTCTCCACCTTGAAGCTCTTGGCCGCGGTCAGCGCGCCGCCCAGATAGGTCCTTGCCGTGTCGAAAATGGCCTCCTTGGTCTTCTCGCAGGGCAGCGCCCGGGTAATGGCGATAATGCCGAACACCTGCCTGCAGGCGGCGTAAGCCCCGGCGATGTCGCAGGTGTCCTCCGCCGGCTCCACATAGATGGTGGACTGGCGGGAATAGATCCTCCACTTGCCGAACCGCTGGGTGCGGCGGCGGATATTGCTCATCAGCTTCATCTCAAAGCTGCGGCGGTTCAGGCCCTTCAGGACCACCTCGCCCAGCTTGCACAGTATGATCTCGTGCATGGGTCTTTCTCTCCTTGTTGTTCGGTGTATAGATGCAGGGCGAAAACGCATCCCGCCACGGCGGTAAGATTTTTCGTCCTGCCGATGGCAGGCCGACGACGGCGTATCGGGTATACGTCGAGGAGGTCTGACGATGGCAGGGCGGAAAAGATACCGCCGTTATTTCAGGGTACTGCTGCTGCGGTACTGTATCGCCTCCGCCAGATGCGCCGCCTCGATGCGCTCGCTGCCCTCCAGGTCGGCGATGGTGCGGGCCATACGCAGTATACGGTCGTGGCTGCGGGCCGTCAGGCCCAGGCGTTCAAAGGCGCCCTGCATGAGCTTTTCGCCGGCGGCATCCAGCGCGCAGTATTGGCCGATCATGGCGGGGGTCATGTAGGCATTGCAGGACACGTCGGTGCCGGCAAAGCGCTTTTTCTGCACCTCGCGGGCGGCGTTGACCCGTTCCCGGATGGCCGAGGACGGCTCCGGCTGCTCCTTGCGGCGCATGGCCTCGTACTCCACCGACGGCACATCGATGTGCATATCGATCCGATCCAGCAGCGGGCCGGAGATGCGCTGCATATACTGCTCCACCTGCTGGGGCGAGCAGGTGCAGCGTCCGGAGGGGTGGCCGTACCAGCCGCAGCGGCAGGGGTTCATGGCGCAGACCAGCATGAAGCGGCTGGGCAGCGTCAGGGAGCCGGAGGCCCGGGTGATGGTCACAAAGCCGTCCTCCAGCGGCTGGCGCAGCGTCTCCAGTGCCGCCTTGCTGAACTCCGGCAGCTCGTCCAGAAACAGCACGCCGTTGTGTGCCAGGGATATCTCTCCCGGCCGGGGTATCCCCCCGCCGCCGGAGAGCGACACGGTGGACGCCGTGTGGTGGGGGCTGCGGAAGGGCCGCGTATCCACCAGCGGATGCCGCGGGTCGGTCATGCCCGCCACGGAGTAGATCTCCGTGGTCTGCAGGGCCTCCGCCCGGGTCATGTCCGGCAGGATGGACGGCAGCCGCCGGGCCAGCATGGACTTGCCCGCGCCGGGCGAGCCCACCAGCAGCACGTTGTGCCCGCCGGCGGCGGCGATCTCCAGCGCCCGCTTCACGTTCTCCTGTCCCATCACGTCGGCAAAGTCCGGCAGGGGCCGGTCCTGATGTCCCGGCGTCCACCGGGGCGCCGGCGCCATGACCTGCTCGCCCCTCAGATGGGCGATGAGCTGCCCCACGTCCATCACGCCGTACACGGTCAGCCCGTCGGCCAGGGTAGCCTCGGCGGCGTTTGCCTCGGGCACATACAGCGTGTCGATGCCCAGCCGCGCCGCCGTCAGCGCCATGGGCAGCACGCCCGTCACCGGCCGCAGCGCGCCGGAGAGGCTCAGCTCTCCCAAAAACGCCGCGCCCTGAGGCAGGGGAGATATCTCCTCCGCCGCGGCCAGAATGCCCAGCAGGATGGGCAGGTCGTACACCGTGCCCTCCTTCCGCACCCGCGCCGGAGCCAGATTGACCGTGATGCGGCTGACAGGGAACTTGGCCCCGCAGTTTTTCACCGCCGCCCGAACGCGCTCCCGCGACTCCTTCACCGCTGCGTCCGGCAGGCCCACCACGTCGAACCCCGGCAGTCCGCCGGACAGAAAGCACTCCACCGACACCTCGTAGCCGGTAATGCCCGTCAGGCCCAGCGACCGTACCGTCACCATCATGGACAGCGCCCCCTTTACACTAATTTTATAGCACCGTACATTTTACCACAAAATTCCCGCCGTGAACAGCCACTTTTTCCAAAAAAGTCCCCCGCCTTTTGCGCGGAGTGCATGAACCTGCACCGCCGCCGTGAGAATTTTTGTGCATGGCGCTAAAAAAGTTTTATCGTGGCACAAATCACGAAAATGTGGGTTTACATCCCGGATTTTTTGTGCTACTATGACGGTGCCTAACATTCCGTACAAAGGGGTCTTTGCGCCCTTCTGGCGGTACGGAAGTATATAATGTAAGGAGGCTCATTATGGTAAGAAAAATGAAGTCCATGGATGGCAATAACGCCGCGGCGCACGTTTCCTACGCGTTCTCCGAGGTCGCAGCCATCTACCCCATCACCCCGTCCAGCCCCATGGCGGACTTCGTGGACCAGTGGAGCGCCAACGGCCTGAAAAACATCTTCGGCACCAAGGTAAAGGTCGTCGAGATGCAGTCCGAGGCCGGTGCCGCCGGTGCTGTCCACGGCTCTCTGGGCGCCGGTGCCCTGACCACCACGTACACCGCGTCCCAGGGCCTGCTGCTGATGATCCCCAATATGTACAAGATCGCGGCTGAGCAGCTGCCCTGCGTGTTCCACGTGTCCGCCCGTACCGTGTCCACCCAGGCGCTGAACATCTTCGGCGACCACTCCGACGTCATGGCCTGCCGCCAGACCGGCTTCGCCATGCTGTGCGAGGGCAACGTCCAGGAGGTCATGGATCTGTCCCCCGTGGCCCATCTGGCCGCGCTGGAGGGCAAGGTCCCCTTCATCAACTTCTTCGACGGCTTCCGCACCTCCCACGAGATCCAGAAGATCGCTGTCTGGGACTACGAGGATCTGAAGGATATGTGCGACATGGACGCCGTGGCCGAGTTCCGCCGCCACGCCCTGAATCCCGAGCATCCCCATATGCGCGGCAGCCACGAGAATGGCGACATCTTCTTCCAGCACCGCGAGGCCTGCAACAAGTACTATGAGGCCCTGCCCGCCGTGGTCGAGAAGTACATGGACAAGATCAACGCCAAGCTGGGCACCGACTACAAGCTGTTCAACTACTACGGCGCCGCCGACGCTGACCGCGTCATCGTGGCCATGGGCTCCATCTGCGACGTGGCCGAGGAGGTCATCGACTACCTGAACGCCCACGGCGAGAAGGTCGGCCTCATCAAGGTCCGCCTGTTCCGCCCCTTCGCCGCCGAAAAGCTGGTAGAGGCCATTCCCGCCACCTGCAAAAAGATCGCCGTGCTGGACCGCACCAAGGAGCCCGGCTCCCAGGGCGAGCCTCTGTATCAGGACGTCGTCACCGCCCTGGCCAACGCCGGCCGGAACGACATCACCGTCATCGGCGGCCGTTACGGTCTGGGCAGCAAGGACACGCCTCCCGCCTCTGTCTTCGCCGTCTACACCGAGCTGGCCAAGGCCGAGATGAAGCGTCAGTTCACAATCGGCATCGTGGACGATGTGACCAACCTGTCCCTGCCCGAGGATAAGAACTGTCCCAACACCGCGGCCCCCGGCACCATCGAGTGCAAGTTCTGGGGTCTGGGCGGCGACGGTACCGTGGGCGCCAACAAGAACTCCATCAAGATCATCGGCGACCACACCGACAAGTATGTCCAGGCGTACTTCCAGTACGACTCCAAGAAGACCGGCGGCGTGACCATCAGCCACCTGCGCTTCGGCGATCACCCCATCCGCAGCCCGTACTACATCAACAAGGCTGACTTCGTGGCCTGCCACAATCCCAGCTATGTCATCAAGGGCTTCAAGATGGTCCAGGATGTCAAGCCCGGCGGTGTCTACATGATCAACTGCCAGTGGGACTTCGACGAGCTGAACCACCACATGGACGCCGCCTCCAAGCGCTATATCGCCCAGAACAACATCCAGCTGTATACCATCGATGCCATTGACCTGGCCATCGAGATCGGCATGGGCAAGCGCAACAACACCATCCTCCAGTCCGCGTTCTTCTCTCTGGCCAAGGTCATGCCCGAGGCAGAGGCCATCACCTACATGAAGGAGAAGGCCAAGGCCTCCTACCTGAAGAAGGGCCAGGACGTCGTGGACATGAACTACAAGGCCATCGACCTGGGCGCCACCGCCTATAAGAAGATCGACGTGCCCGCCGACTGGGCCAACGCCGTGGATACCAAGGCGCCCAAGCAGCTCAAGGGCAAGCCCGAGCTGGTGAAGATGGTCAAGGATATCCTGGAGCCCGTGGGCAAGATGGACGGCGACAGCCTGCCCGTCTCCGCCTTCGTGGACCATGTGGACGGCCAGTTCGAGCTGGGCGCCGCCGCCTATGAGAAGCGCGGCGTGGCCGTCTCCGTCCCCACCTGGGACGCCGAGAAGTGCATCCAGTGCAACCAGTGCGCCTACGTCTGCCCCCACGCCACCATCCGTCCCTTCGCTCTCACCGCTGACGAGGCCGCCAAGGCCCCCGAGGCTGCCAGGATCGTGGACGTCAAGGCCGGCAAGGGCAAGGGCACCTATCAGTTCACCATGGCCATCAGCCCGCTGGACTGCATGGGCTGCGGCGTCTGCATCGGCGCCTGCCCGGTGAATGCTCTGTCCATGGTCGCCCAGGAGGGCGAGCTGCCCCAGCAGGACGTGTTCGACTACTGCGTGGCCGAGGTGTCCGAGAAGAAGGATATGCAGGACAACACCGTCAAGGGCAGCCAGTTCAAGCAGCCCATGCTGGAGTTCTCCGGCTCCTGCGCCGGCTGCGCCGAGACCAGCTACGCCCGTCTCGTCACCCAGCTGTTCGGCGACCATATGTATATCTCCAACGCCACCGGCTGCTCCTCCATCTGGGGCGGTCCCGCGGCTACGTCTCCCTACTGCACCAACAAGGCCGGCCACGGTCCCGCCTGGTGCAACTCCCTGTTCGAGGATAACGCCGAGCACGGCCTGGGTATGTTCACCGGCCAGAACAAGATCCGCGAGGATCTGGCCGACGAGACCCGCCAGTTGATCGCCGTGGAGTGGGCCCGTCCCGAGCTGAAGGCCGCCGCACAGGCCTGGCTGGACACCATGGACGACGGCACCGCCAACGCCGAGCCCGCCAAGGCCTACGTCAAGGCCCTGGAGGAGAGCATCTGCACCGTGGAGGAGCTGGCCGCCATCCCGCAGTTCGCCGCGCACGCCGCCGAGCTGAAGGCCAAGGGCGCCCTGCTGTGCGACTGCGCCGCCTGCACCCTGGCCTCTGACATCCTCAGCAAGAAGGAATACCTGGCCAAGAAGTCCATGTGGATCTTCGGCGGCGACGGCTGGGCCTACGATATCG
>ERZ808246.114-NODE-114-length-66968-cov-5.529523_pt1 | contig 66968 bp, 48 predicted proteins | sample MGYA00521083_ERZ808246 | MGnify/ENA primary metagenome ERZ808246 (study PRJEB31516, sample SAMN03275577) | gut metagenome | biome: mammalia-associated habitat; material: feces | host: Papio cynocephalus | place: Kenya | collected 2012-07-07 ... | reverse complement strand
ACAAGCATGAAAGTTGTTTGGGTTGTATATGTTGTAACGGTTGTTTTAAATATAATGTTTTGTTGTTTGTATAAACTAATTGTGAATAGCTACTTATTAAAAACATGGAAATCTTTTGTTAAAACAAAAATGTATATAACTTTGCAGCGTCAATCATCGGAACCGCCCCGGAGAATGACGCTGCAAAACTTATGGCGGAAACATGAAACTTTGGAGAGATGAAAAACAATGATATGAGGACAAAAGTGAAAACAGTAAAAATAACCTGTACTTTTGCAGCCGTTGCGATAATGCTGATGACGGCTTGCGCAAGCGTAAGAAAACCGGAACATATGAGAGTGGCGCCGCTGGACAGCGGACTGAATCTTGATTCGCTCACAGACTGTACCGTTGCCGTGGGCTTCAAAGCCGCCGACATCGACTGGAATGACGGGAGAATGACGTGCAGCGTGTTCAGTAAGGATCTGTATGATGCAGTGGACGTTAGTCGTATGCGCCCTGGCGACACCCTGATTTATGAAGGCAAGCCGATGGTGATTGTGTCTGTTAAGGATAACAAAGGAGCGAAAACTGTAAATGGCGGTATTGAGAATGGCGGAGCTGAACTGGTGGCAAACGGTGGCGGAACGTATCGCACGATGCTTATGGACGATTACTCGGTACATACGAATCTGGGGAAGACAAAGCTTAGACTTGCCAAGGATTTGACTTTAGTCGACTGTGGAGCTGACTTCCGTGATCCTTCGGATACGGTTCGCTCAAACTTCAAGGATTACTTAGACCGACTTCCAGATTACCGCAAAGACAACTTCAACTGCCTAAATACCGAACTGGTAATCAAAAATGGTTTTGTTACGGAGATTCACCGCAGGTGGACCCCTTAAATAAAAAAAATTTTTTTTCGTCATTTTACCCTCACACCCTCACTAATCGGTGGTAACTTGTTATATAACAATAGATTATATGTGTGAGAGTAAGTGTGAGGGTAGAAGTCTGACCCCTCACACTTGAAAAAATGTTTGTCTATATACAATTTTGCTATTTTGTCATTTTTACCGTCTTTCTTGTTCCATCGGCAAACTTAATAAGCTTCAGGTAAATTCCATTCGCACCCTTTTCGCTTGTTCTTGTTCCGTCGATATTAAAATACTCCTCGGCAACAATATTGCTCTCATCGATAACTCCAGCTATCGATGCCGGAATGTCGCTCTTCAGACAGTAGCGTCCAGTGTTGAACACAGTGCAGTCGCAAATATCCTTCGGATTATAGTTTCCGACAAAAGCCACGACCTCTACATCACGTGGCTCAACTGGAACATCCCTGCCATACTTCTCTTCCGAATAAAGAGATGATTCTACCGATTCAGGCAGTGTATAAGAATATTTCTTTTGTGCTTTGTTGTCAGAGAACGTTAACTCCTCACCAAATAAAGGAGTAACACTTGCACGATAAACATGGCGGTGCTTGAAAGTGTCAGACGAGTAGCCAGCCTGGTGATGGTGCAGTATGCTGTCTTGAACGATATACACCATGAGACGAGGGTTTGTAGACAGGGCATCGAACACATCGTCTTTCTCCACATCCACAGTTATGTCAAGTCTGCGCGATGCCGCATCGTAAGTGCATGTTGGAGTTACGCCGACAAAGGCAGGACGCTTCGTGATGTAGGAAAGTACCGGACTGAACGTATCGGCATAGCCCACAGACATTACCGGACTGTTGGGTCTGCCGCCGAGAATCTCCTTACACAGCTCGTCGTAAAGTCTGTCGAGCATTGCGGCAGGCGCATAGCAGCCACTTGGACCATAAAACCATTCCATCGAAACATCGTCAGGTGTAGTCAGAAAATCGTATCTGTATCCGGCATGGTGGGTTACCTGTATCACGTTCTTGTCGAAGCCCTGCTCCATACATTGCTCAATTGTATTAATTGCGCGCGGACAGTTGCCGCACTCCTCGGTGCTGAACTCTTCGAGCAGAACGTTATGGTAGAATGTGGTGTTTCTTCTGTCGTAAGTAGACATGTATACGGTTGCTGTGTTGTCGGCAGCGTATCCGTCGCCATCAGCAAAGACTTCCACCGATACCGGAATTCTTACGCCCTTGGAAACCACATCCGACGTGAAACTGATGTCTATAGTATCGCGCCCGAAAGCGTCGAGCTGTTTCCCGGAACTACCCTCAGCCACATTCTTGCCGTTGATGCTGCAAGCGTAGCGGTAGCCGCCGATGACGGAATTAGAGATATTCTGCACACCGATCTTTGCCGTGAACGGTTTCCCAAGCTCCGTCACCTTGTCGAATGTCGTTCCTGTAACGCCAAGATTAATCTCCGGCACGTTCTCGCCCTCGATAACGAGTTCGATGCTCAGCGAACCTATATTATCGCTACTTTTGTCCGTCCATTCGCCGTTTTTTGCCACCCAATAGCCATTGCTGTTTACAGGACCAGCTACCGACATGCATTTTGCCGTAACTTCCTGTTCGAAAGAATATCCCACAACAATATCCTCAGTGCCGCTCACAGTGCCGCCGTCTATTGTTACGTCGTTCCATCCCGCCGTTGGCGATGCTATATTAGCCGATGCAATATCCGCGCCGTCGAGCGAGTTTCTCACCCATCCGCACATTCCCGAAAAGCCGTCAGTCTGCACCAGACCGATTCTTATTCCCGTAACCCGAGCTCCGGTATACTTAGCCAGTTGCTCTTTAGGTATCACCACGGCAGCGGATATCGTGCCGTTTCCTGTCTTGCCGTAGCCCTTCTCGCTCATCTGTCCCTCGCAGGGCCCGAAATGAAAAGCGGCAGCATCCGCCATGCCGCAGGCCGTCGCCCACAGGCACACGCATGCTGCTGCCCTCATGATATATTCTATGAACTTCGTCATAAGTTTATTTCTCTATTTACAATTTATTTCATCACTTTGAATGTTTTGCCGTTTTTCTTCACGATATACACGCCAGCCTTGACAGGATAGTCCATGCGCATGCCGTCGAGAGTAGTGTAGGTGGCAGTTGCATCAGTCTCACCCTTCACCGAACTTATTGCCATTGCCTCAGGAGAATAAACGGTGATAGTATTTGATTCCTCGCTGGCTTTGTCGCCGAATGTTCCGGTAACGGTATATTCAAATTTATCGTTGCCTGTAAATGGTACTTCCATCTTATACGATGTTGCGTCGTATGGCAGAGTGACAGTGCAGTAAGGCAATGTATATGTATCATCCTTTTTCAGATCAGCTGTTGCCTTCATGTTTGTGAAGATTACGATGTCGCCCCCCTCTGCAGCATTGATTATCTGGAATATAAGGCGCGAATCCTTGCTGCCGCCGCTGATTTCCACATCGAACGGACTTCCAGACTTTGAAACTTCAAATACTTTTGCACCTTCGTTAAAAGTAATGCTGTTGCCGGCTCCGAGTTTTCCGAAACCAACTTTCACCTGAGCGTCATCAACGCTTGTCATTGCAGTGCCGCTAATCTTTGCCTTGCCCTCGCCAATGGTGAAGTCGGCAACCGGACCGAACAATGCACCTGGCAGTCCATAGCTCTCATACATGTTTGTTATACCGAACATTCCTGTATAGCCCACGCCGAGTAAAGTGCTCCAGCCTGGAGTGTTAAACAGATTGTCGAGACTTACCGGAGTAACGAAGTCCGCAGTCTGCACCGTTCCCTTAGGGTCGTTCATGCTATAAGGAATCTGGCTGAAATCTTCATTGATATATGTAAGAGTCTCGCCGTCCTCAGTTGCGGTATGAGTGCGCACGAACGACGCCTTGTAGTTTGCTGCATATAGAGATGACTCCCAGTTGGCTGTAAAGCCCGATGTTGTAACATCAGTAGCAGCCAGTGCCACAGGGGCATCAACCTTCGACACGCTTGGAGTGGTATAACCTCTTGCCGGGAATGACTTGTCGTCGCCGTTTGTTGCCGTCACCCTTACGATATATTTGTGAGACGGGATAATCTGGAACGAAAGTTTGGCAGTAGGCTCCGATACCGTTGTCGTAGCCACTACTTGTTCATCATATGTACTTTTCTTTCCCTCGAAATTATCATCGAGGAGTTCCACGTAATATTCTGTAGCTCCATCCACGGCATCCCATGTAGCAGTAAGTTCGCTGCCGCTTGTTGTCGTTAGCTTCACATTCTTAGGCTCAGTCAGAGGATAGGTTAGCTTCTCGAGTTTCACGTTGTCCACAAGCACCTTGCCTTGCCATCCAAGGAACATCACCGAGGTGTATTTCACACCGCCGTCCACGTATAACACCAGGTCAGTCCAGTCGGTAGTCATCGGCAGACTGGCAGCTGAAATCATGCTCTTCTTGCTCGCATCCGGATCGTCATTCATTATGAAATACTGCAAGCCCTGGTCGTTTACATTCGGATTCGCGTTTTTCACGCGGAACGTAACCTTGAAAACTCCGTCGCCGTCGCTAAGGTCCATAGCTGGAGTCATAAGGTAGCCAGGACCATCTTCGCCCACCTCGTCATATCCAAGGTATGCCTTTCCGCCAGCCTGATAGGTAAGAAAAGCGCCCCAGCCCGGTAGAGTGGTATAGTTGTCGAACAAATCAGCTATGTTTGTAGCATCAGGAGCATCTTCGCTTCCTGCCGTCAGCTTGGAGAAGTCTTCGTCAATCTTTGTCTCCGATGCGGCATTTCCACTCTCCGCCTTCATAATACAATTAACATTGTTGTATGCCGCCATCACCTGTTCTGCAGTAAAATGTCGTCCCATTGGTGTGGCAAGAAAAGCCTTCACAACATCAGGAACAGCTTTTCCTTTATTCTCTACCAGTAGAGAAGTCTTTTCAAATTGTGGTACTGCAGCAACGTTGCCGGCCGATGCGTTGGCGGTTGCAAGACTCAATGCTAATAATGCGTAAAATAAATTCCTTCTCATACGCTTGTCCTTTTATTAGTTTAACCTTTTGGATATTTATATCCGATATTTACAATTCTGTTTGCAAAATTACACAGCTGATGGAAAAATAAGGAAAAATACAGCTATTTGTTGTTTCTATTTTTGAAAAAAGAAACAATTTTACTACTTTGTGCAATACAAGAATGGAATAATTATGAATTTAAAATACAATATTATCATAATTCTGCTTGTTATTGTAACATTCCCATGTATTGCCGCCGTTCCCGACAAAGCAAGAAATGCGTTGGACAAAGGACAGGCTTTCTACGATAATGAGCAATATTCTGAAGCTACGTCGCTGTATCTCGAGGCAATGAAAACAGCAAAAGAGCATGACGATATGGTTATTTATACCGAGGGACTATACAATCTGGGTATGGTATATGTCAGGATGGACGATATGGAGCGTGCCTTATACTATTTCAATTTATGTCTCGAAAAGGCAAGAAGCATCGGCGACAGGATAATGCAGGGCAAATGCGTATCATATATGTCATGCTGCTATGGATTCATGAATAATCTTAAAATGGCAAAGTACTATTTTGAGATGCAGCGAACTCTGCCGCATGAAAATGAGAACATGAAACAATATTTCATGTTGTATAACGGAGGACTGACAAGTTTTCTGGAAGGGAAGCAAGATGCGGCGCTACGCCAGTTTCATCTTGCCATCGACTGCGTGCAACGCCATCGGTTAGACAAAAAATATCTACAGTCGGTGTATGGTATAATGGTGTATATCCAATTGTATAAAAAGAATATAGACGAGGCTCTGAGGTATTGTGACGAATACAAACGTGCCACAGAGGGAAACAGCAAGCGGCTGTGGAAGGAAGCATATTATGAAATGCTGTGTGATGTATACAAAGCTGCCGGCGATACCGTAAAATCAAAGATGTATCGACATATGGCAGATTCTACTTTCAATGCGAGAATCGCCAAACAGCAAATCAAGGACATCGACAACCGTATCGTGAAATTCGAAGGCAAGAATAACCGTGATGATATCATGGCTCTGAACACTACAGTGAACAAACAGTGGCAGTTTATTGCCGTATGCATCGTCTTTGTAGTTATTCTGGTTGCACTTGTCATGGTTATCGTCATAAAGAACAGGAGATTGAAACATGCCTACAAACTCGTGATCGGGAAAAACCGCGAACTGGTAGTTGCAAGTCAAATGTCGCAGAAACTCAGAAACCAAAAGGACGTAACAGCAAGTAGCGATGCCATTTCATCCAATGCCAGTAATGATTCTGCTATTGACGGAAGTGAGGATAACGAGAGTAAATTTGCCGAGAGCAGTAGCAATGAAATCAGTTTGAAACAAGAACAGATTGACGACATATTGGCAAAGGTGACTTCCGTGATGGAAAAAGTTGACATTATATCCAAATCCGACTTTACGCTTGTGGCTTTGGCTCAGATGATAGGGTCGAACACGCGCTATGTGTCGTGGGTTATTAACAATACTTACAAGAAGAACTTCAAAACTTTGCTCAACGAATACAGAATAAGGGAGGTTTGCAGAAGAATGGAAGACACGGACAAATTCGGAAATCTCACCATACAGGCTTTATACGTCTCTCTTGGCTATAGTTCGGCGAGTAATTTCTTGCGCGCATTTAAAAATGTGAATGGAATGACTCCGTCTACATACATGAAACTTATAACCGAGAAGAAGGGGAAAAAATAACGCGGATTACAATACAAATAGACAAAGCTAATATTTATGATGGCTTTGCTATATAATGGATACTATCATTTATGGATGTGTGTTTTTTATATGATAGCTGCACCAAAGGTGCAACTTCCGTGCACCTTTGGTGCAGTATAGAAACACTGCTTCCAAACGTGGCGTTTAACCTGTTCTTTTTTATTCATGAGAAAATAAGTTCAAGTGTGGTATGAGGGTGTACCCTCATTCTTCCCCTCACATTTACCCTCACACCCTCACACTTACCCTCACCCTCGAAATGCCGATAAACAGAGGGGTTTTGAGAGAAGTGTGAGGGTGTGAGGGTAAATTTACCAAAAAACTTTTTGTTTTTTTGCTTCGTTTTTGTCGGAATCCGTTCAGTCGGATTATTTTATGAGCTTAAACGTCTTTTCGTTTTTCTTAACTATTGTTATTCCCATTCCGTTAGAGGCTGAGGCATCGATTCGCATGCCTTGCAAATTGTATGCGGCAATATTTCCGTCAGTATTCTCTACGGCTTTAATTCCGGATGTAATGTCGGTAAAGCTCGTTACAATAACCTTGCTGTAAGGCATATACTCCTGGGCGTCCATGTCGTAGCTGCTCGTTATTGTTTCCTTTACAGCATCGCCATGCTCTGCATCATACTGGCGTTCGGTCTTTTCACCCATGGTCTTTACAAGACCGGAAGTCTCTTCGTCGAGTTCATAGAATTCGTCTTCAGCGAGATTCTTGTGTGCATCGTATGTTACTATCTCCTTGTTCCAGCTTACCAGGTCTTCGTCAGTCAAGACACCGTCTTCGTTGGCGTCAGAGTAAGATTTCTCTTCTATAGAGAAGCTTCCGTTCTCGTCGGCCATAACCTTTTTCGTGTCCGTGCGTTCCAGTTGGTCAGTATATTGAAATGTCTCATTATATCCACCGTCGCCAGAGTATTCGATATTGATATTTCCGAAGCTCTTGGTTTCGCCATCCTCTTCATAGGCAAGCGTTGCCGATGAAAGGTAGTTGTCCCAAAGCATCCATTCGTCATACTGCGAAACAAGCTGTCCGTTGGTCTTTTCCCATTTTATATCGGTAAGATACTGGTTAGTCTGCCATACCGGCTGGTCGTTTTCGTCATACGTCAGGCTTTCGTATTTGAAAGAGTTAATCTGTTTCGTCTCCGGATCCACGGTGTTTGTATATTTCTCCGTGGCGTCGTATGCTCCCATGTAAGGCACGAGAATCGTAAGCGACGTGATATTGCCGTCGGCATCACGTTTTATGTCGCGCTGGAACGAGTCGGAAATCTCAGTCCAGTCATTGCTCTCGCTGTCCCATTCATATCTCTTCTTGCTTATCACGAGGTCGGTAACGACAGGGTCATGTACGAACACCGCTTTCGATGCGTTTGTAAAGTTCTTACCGCCGTCGCTGGAAGTACTTTCAACGACAGTTTCTGTCAGTCCGTCGTCAGAATAGCTTGTTGTAGTAAGCGTAATGTCGTCGCCGCTCTTCTGAGTCTGAGTAGCCACCTTGCCGTTTTTGTAAGTATAAGAGTACTCCCCCTCCAGTTCCCAAGTACCGTCTTCGGTATAAGTGTATACCATTTCGGTGAGCGGCATGAAGTTACTCTTTTCTGCAGTCCTGAAGTTTTTGTTTTCCTGTTTGATAGTACGCGGGTTCATGTCCTGCGCCATCATCACCTTAGAGGCTGATACGCCATAGATCGAGGAATGCAGCCTTTTGTGTATGGATTGTGTTTGCGCACTTACTGCTGCTGCGCTGAGCATCATTGCCGATGCAAAAAGAATAGTAGAATTTTTCATACGCTACGAAATTTAAATTTTATTTTCCACATGAGAGTAGAAACTTATCTTAAGTTGATGTCGTGACGACTACGTATTCCGCTTCAGAGGAAATCAGAACAGCGAAAGCGTGTAGAGATATACTACAGCCGCAGGCATCGCCATGAGCGAAGAGTCGAAGCGGTCGAGCATTCCGCCATGTCCAGGCAAGATGTTGCCGCTGTCCTTTATACCGAGAGTACGCTTGAAGAGCGATTCTACGAGGTCGCCCCAAGTTCCGAACACGACGATGACGAGTCCGAGTCCCATCCACTGCCATAGCGACAATCCGAGTTCCTCCTCGATGTTCGGATAGAGGAAATGTATCGCCGCAGCTATTGCAAGTACGATGACGGCACCTCCGACGGAGCCTTCCCATGTCTTTCCGGGCGAGATGCGCGGAAAGAGCTTGTGCTTTCCGAATAGAGAGCCGGAGCAGTATGCACCGGTGTCGTTAGCCCATAGGAAGATGAACACGCAGAGAGGTACGATATAGTTGAACATCACCTGTCCGCCGGAAGAATTAAAGGCAAGAACATTGATTGTAGAGAAGGGTAGGGCGATATACATCTGTCCGAGCATGGTATGCGCCCAATTCTCTATGGCATCCTTGTTGCCGGTATACAGTTCGCTGATAAACAGATAGACGATTGTCAGCAGATAAGGGATGAATGCAGCCGTAGGAACCAGTCCGCTGCAGAATCCTCCCATGGCAAGGAAGAAATATACCCCGGCAACAGTACTTATCACGGGGTTCACCTGCACATCCTTTTTATTGTTTACAAGTCCGCAGTATTCCCACATCGTCAGACCGGTGACGAGGGCGAACAGTACTTCCATTCCCTCTGGACGAAGGAATGACGTTACTACTACTACCACAAAGAGTACACCGGTTATGGTGCGCACGATGAGGTTTGCCAACTTGCTGTTTTTCTTTTCTTCTGTCATGATGTTATTCTTTAGGGGTGGTCTGGGAGAGCTGGGAGTTCTGGGAGTCTTGGGAGTTCTGGGAATCATTGGAATTCTTTTCATTCTCTTCAAGAATCTCTTCAGAACGGCTCACCCACGGGCGCTTTCCGAATATCTTTTCTACATCCTCAGCAAAAATCACCTCACGCTCGATAAGCAGTTCGGCAAGTTTGTTGTGTCCCTCCTTGTGCTCCGTGAGAATCTTCTTAGCCCTGTCATACTGTTCGGCAATCATGCGCAAAACCTCATCGTCCATAATCTTCGCCGTAGTTTCAGAATAAGGCTTCTGGAAGTTATACTCATTATTGTTGTAATAGCTGATGTTCGGCAACTTATCGCTCATTCCGGCATAGGCAATCATTCCGTAGATACTCTTCGTAACACGCTCAAGGTCGTTAATTGCTCCCGTAGAGATATGTCCGGTAAACAGTTCCTCGGCAGCGCGACCGCCAAGAAGGGAGCAAATCTCGTCGAGCATAGCCTCCTTCGTTGTAATCTGCCTTTCCTCCGGCATATACCATGCAGCGCCGAGGGCTCTGCCTCGCGGCACGATAGACACCTTTACGAGTGGGTTTGCATGCTCGGTAAACCATGATATCGTGGCGTGTCCAGCCTCGTGAATGGCAATAGAACGCTTTTCGGCAGCAGTCATGACCTTAGTCTTCTTTTCGAGTCCGCCGATTATACGGTCTACAGCATCAAGGAAATCCTGTTTCCCTACACTCTTCTTCCCGTATCTTGCAGCGATGAGTGCAGCCTCGTTGCATACATTGGCAATGTCGGCACCAGAGAAACCCGGAGTCTGTCGGGCTAACATCTCCACATCCACGCTGTCGTCCTTCTTTATCGGGCGCAGGTGAACCTCGAAAATAGCCTTTCGCTCGTTCAAGTCGGGCAGGTCAACATTAATCTGACGGTCGAAACGTCCGGCACGCAGCAAAGCCTTGTCGAGCATATCCGCACGGTTAGTTGCAGCCAATACGATTACTCCACTGTTTGTTCCGAAGCCGTCCATCTCCGTAAGCAGTGCATTCAGGGTGCTCTCCCTCTCGTCGTTGCTGCCCATTGCCGGACTTTGGCTGCGGGCACGTCCCACGGCGTCAATCTCATCGATGAAGATAATACAAGGAGCCTTCTCCTTAGCCTGTCGGAAGAGGTCGCGCACGCGGCTTGCTCCGACACCGACAAACATCTCCACGAAGTCAGATCCGCTCATCGAGAAGAACGGAACCCCGGCTTCTCCGGCAACAGCCTTTGCCAGAAGAGTCTTTCCCGTTCCCGGAGGACCGATAAGTAATGCTCCTGTAGGGATTTTTCCGCCGAGTTCTGTGTATTTCTTCGGGTTCTTCAAGAAATCTACTATTTCCTGTACTTCCTGTTTTGCACCTTCCTGTCCGGCGACATCCTTAAAGGTTATAACGTTTTCACCCTTCTGCTTGTCGTATACTTTCGCCTTGCTTTTGCCGACACCGAGGATACCAGTTCCTCCTCCTCCGCCCATTCGGCGCATCAAGAACATCCATATGGCAAAAAACAGGATAATCGGTCCTACAGTTTGCAGAATCGCCATCAACAGGTTCCCTTGGTCGCTCTCATAGCTCAGGTCTCCCTTGAAAGAGCCTTTGGAACGGGCATAGTCAACAAAGTTTTCCAGTTTGTCAATTCCGCCATACTCAACCTCTATAAATGGTGTTGTCCCGACCTGGTTAGTACCGGCATTAAACAGCTGGCGAATATACTGAGGCTTAACATACATTTTCAGTTTGCCGTTGTCCTTGTTCACCACGATGCTCTGGGCATATCCCTGCATCATGTAAGTTTGGAACTTAGTGTAAGAAGCCTGCTTCCCGGCACTGCCTCCAGCCGTGTTGCCTCCCATGATATAGGCAACGATAAGAGCAATAATGGCAAAACCGTAAATCCAGCCAATATTGAACTTAGGCATCCTGTTGTTATTGTTGTTTAAATTCGGGGTATTACTATTGCTTGGATTCATTTTATCTCCTCTTGATTGTTATACCTTATTATATATATAGTATCAGCGGCTTCATTAGCCGCAATACAATTATGCTGCATCGATATCCGGAACCCTCGTGAGTTTAGCGTCCTCCCACAGGTCTTCCAAATTATAATATTGACGCATCTCAGACAAGAAAATGTGTACCAGCACATCCGTATAGTCCATAGCCACCCACTCGGCATTGGTGAGTCCGGCTATTTTAACCGGTTTCTCGCCAGCCTCAATGCGTGCAACCTCCTCTACAGAGTCTGTAATGGCGTCAATCTGTGTAGGCGAACTGCCCTGGCAGATTACGAAATAGTCGCATATTGTCCCGTCGATGCCTCTCAAATCAGCAATAACGATATTTGTACCTTTTTTCTCTTGAATTCCCTTAACGATTGATTCTACAAGCTTGTTTGTCTGTTCCATTAAATTTATTCGTATTACTTATTTTTTTGTTCATTAGTCTAAATTGGAGGCACACCTTATTAAAATATGCCCCAACAGCATACAAAGGTAAGCCGATTTATCCGAAAACAACAAGAAAATAGCGTTATTTTGAATTTTTTTATAAAAAAAACGCGATATTTGTTTGTAGTTCAAAAAAAAGTAGTACCTTTGCACTCGCAATCAAGCAATAAACGATTGCTCAAATAAAAACATTGGGATATGGTGTAATGGTAACACTACAGATTCTGGTCCTGTCATTCTTGGTTCGAGTCCGAGTATCCCAACAGAGAGACATCCTTACACCAAGGGTGTCTTTTTTTTTACCCACCCTAGCCCTCCCGAAGGGAGGGGATGAAAACCTACCCTGACTCTCCCGAAGGGAGGGGATGGAAAAACCATGAATGGAGATTACTCTTATAGGAATTCTTTTTGGGGGATGAAGGTTGGTATTTTATATTACGAGAAAGGGTGGGATGAAACGAAAAACAAAAGATGCATAGAGTGAAATAAAAAAGAGTATTTTAAATATATATATAATATGAAAGAAACTCCAGTACTTCTGCTTACCGGATATTTAGGAAGCGGAAAAACAACTCTACTCAACAGAATCCTCTCTAATGAGAAGGGAATAAAGTTTGCCGTAATCGTTAACGACATCGGCGAGGTGAATATCGATGCTGACCTTATACAGCAGGGAGGCGTAGTGGGACAGAGCGACGACAGTCTGGTTGCTCTCCAAAACGGATGCATCTGCTGCACCCTGAAGATGGACCTCGTACAGCAACTCAGCGATATCGTATCTATGAATCGCTTCGACTATATCGTTATCGAGGCAAGCGGAATCTGCGAACCGGCTCCTATAGCACAGACCATCAGCGTATATCCGCAGATGTATCCGGAATATGCGGAGAAGGGTGTAGCAAAGTTGGATGCCATCGTTACGGTATGCGATGCTCTGCGACTGCGCGACGAGTTTGCTGAGGGCACCGACCTGACGCGGGGCAATCTCGGAGAGGACGACTTGGCAAGTCTTGTAATACAGCAGGTGGAATTCTGCAATATCATTCTTTTGAACAAAGCCGACGAGGTTTCGCCGGAGGAACTGGTGCGCATCAAGGCAATACTGCGTCAGATACAGCCGAAGGCTGCCATCGTACCGTGCAACTACGGCGATGTTAATATCGACAAGATTATCAACACGCATCTTTTCGATTTCGAAAAGGTTGCCACATCTGCACGCTGGATTGAAGCCGTAGAGGGCGACGAGGACGACCTGGAGAATGAAGAAGAGGGTGAAGCTCTGGAATATGGCATCGGCACCTTTGTCTACAAACGCCGCCGCCCGTTCCTGATGACGGAGTTCGACCAGTTTATAGCACGCAAGTTCCCGAAGAGCGTTATCCGCTGCAAGGGACTGTGCTACTTCTCCGACGAGCGCGACACTTGCTATGTGTTTGAACAGGCAGGCAGTCAGGTTTCGCTGCGCAATGCCGGACAATGGTATGCCACGATGCCTAAGGACGAGCTGGAGGAATTCAAGAAGAATAATCCGGCAGCAGTGAAAGACTGGGATCCGGAATACGGCGACCGCATGCAGAAGCTCGTGTTTATCGGACAGAACATGAACCGCAAGGAGATTGAAAGGATGCTCGACGATTGTCTGGCATAGTGCCGCAGTTGTTGGCTGATGCCGAAATGCATAATGACATTAGGGAAAACCATACGTAGGTTTATGGTTTTTCCCTTTTTTGTTTTTGGCGAATTGAGTATCTTTGCATTGAGAATAAAGAAAAAGAGTAATAACCCATAAAAAAGGAAGAGTTATGAAACGGATATTGTTTACAGCCATTGCAGCATTTATGATGCTGACATCGGCAAGCGCACAGAGACTTACAAATATAGCGGCAGAAGCCCAGTTTATTACCGACAAGATGATGGTGGAACTCGGATTAAGCAGTTCGCAGCGTAACAGCATATTGCAGATTAACGTGAATTATCTTGACGGCATATCAAGCTATCGCGACATTGGCGCCAAAGGATGGAAACACCGCAACAAACGACTGAAGGCTCTGCTCAGCGAGAAACAGTGGAAGATGTATAAGAAGGCGGATTACTTCTATCGCCCTATAGGTTGGCGCGACAATGCCTACGTACACAACATCTATGCCAGATACCCGAAGCAGGGACCTGCAAGACGTTTCGGCAAGATGCAGCCGCCAAAAAGGAAATTGGGAGAACTTGACAGGCATAATCCCAAGGAGGCACGCCGGTTTGAGAAAGGCGAGCGCGAGTTCCGCAACAACAGTCCTGAAGCTATAAAAATGAGAAGGGATATGCGAAAAGGCATGCCGGAGGCAAGATAAGAAAAACAATAACTGAGGCATTATCACAGGTTGTTTGACCGATACAAAACAGGTCAACTGCCTATGGTAATGCCTCTTTCCTTGTTGCTGTATTGCTTCTATTGTTTTTTCTCATGGTTAGGAGCCATACTTTTTGTGCTGTTTAGCAATTGCCGCTTCTGCAACTTGTATGACAAGATAATTACAAATAGATTAATAGTTTAAAATCGCTTGTTTGTATGCATAAAGTTTTATAAATTTGCCGCCGGAAACTAAATAGACCTTGATTATATTTTCAAGGGATGAACAGAAAAGTATTTGACTAAAAATTTATTATTAATTAAACATTTGTTTTATGTTAAAGCATTTACGATTTTTTATGCTCTTTCTCATGGTCATGACCATTGGGGGGGGTATCGTTGGCGCAGGGCACTACCACCGATGAGCTGACCTTCAGATCATTGGGTGGAGAACTCAACACCAGCACCACGAAGTATGCAGACTTCTCTGGTGTGAAGTTAACATCCGCTGCTGTTTATGTGGGAAACTTCGCCAAAACGAACAAGACGGAGTACATACAGATTCGCAGTAGGAACAACAGCGGCATTGTTACCACCACTTCTGCTGGCACTGTCAAGTCTGTGACTTTCACCTTTGATGCTTCAAATAATAATAAAGTGGACGTGTACGGCAAGAACGAGGCTTATGCTTCAGCCGCAGACTTGTATTCAAGTGCTACACAGGGAACCAAGATTGGCACGGCTACCACATCGTCGGTAACGGTCACTCCTGAAGAGAGCTACCAATACATCGGTATCCGCTCTGCCGGAGGTGCTGTTTACATCACCAGCATCAAGATTGAGTGGGAGACTTCAGGTTCTACCAAGACCTCTACCACCGTTTCCTTTGGTGAAAACTACGACGGCAAGACCATCAACTTGAAGCCAGGCGACGAGTTTACCGCTCCTACCGCTACACTGACTCCTGCCGAGGCTGGCACACTGACTTATTCTTCTTCTGACGAGAAAGTCGCTACTGTTGGTGCAACAGGTGCAGTAACCCTTACAGGCACAACCGGCAAGACTACTATCACCGCTGCTTTCGCTGGCAACGATACCTACGCTGCATCCAGCGCTTCTTATACGCTCAATGTTGCTGAGGCACTTTCGCTCACAGGCGACGGCACGAAGGCGAATCCTTACACTGTAGCTGACGTGCTCGCTATCGTTAATGCTGGTCAGCAGACCACTGACAGTGTTTATGTAAAAGGTATCGTTGGCAAAATCAAAACAACTGCTGACAATATCGTGAAATACAAGAACTGCGATTACTATCTGGTGGACAACGAGGGCGACACCGATTCTATCATGGCTTTCCGCGGCAAGTATCTCGGCAATACTGACTTCACTTCTGCCGACCAGCTGAAGGTTGGCGACAAGGTTCTTGTTCTTGGTGTCCTTACCAAGTACAAAGATATCATTGAGCTTGACAAGGACAACTACATCGTTGAGTTCTTGAACCAGGGCACAGTGAAGACCGCTACCACCGTTACCTTCCGTGACGGCAACGACAAGATTTACTATGAGAAGGTTGGTGGCACATTCAATTATCCTACCGCTACGCTGGATCCTGAAGGGGCTGGTGAGCTGACCTATACTTCTTCCAATCCTGATGTGGCTACCGTGAACGCACAGACGGGTGAAGTTACCTTGAGTGACAAGAATTCCGGATCAACCATTATCACCGCTGCCTTCGCTGGCAGCGACAAATATGAAGCTTCTAAGGCTTCTTATACGATTGTCGTGTCTGATCCTTCAGTTCAGACTAAGACTGCCACTTTCGACTTCACACTGCCAGGCAACTACAACAAGGGTACGTCAGACAGTGATGGTTCAACTGATGGCGACATGGCAGAAGGTGAGTCCATCCGTCAAGATGATGTAACTTTAACCGTGACAACGAATGGTTCTCCTTCTACTCGTTTCTGGAAGAGTACAGATAAGATCGACTTCAGAATCTATAATGGCGCCAAGCTCACCCTATCCGTACCAGATGGCTATATTATTTCCAGCGTGGTAACAGATCCAACCGACCCGCAGCAGACCATCGGTGATGTGAACCAGCAAAACGTTGAGCTGACCTACACGGGAACAGTGAAACTGAACAATATGACCGTTGTCTATGCTAAGGTTCCCGAAACTGGTGTAACGGTTGATATGGACGAGTATGGCTACGTTACGTTGTATTACAGCGACCGTGCGCTGGAAGTTCCTGAAGGTGCCAAGGCTTTGACCTACAAGGTTGACAATGAGGGGCTAAAAGTTTCTCGCGAGTATGCTGCTGGCAAGGTAATCCCGGCTGATGAGGCTGTTGTCGTCTCTGCTGCTGAGGGCAAGTACATCTTCAAATATGCTGATGGTTTACTTATGACAAAGGATCCGGATAACATGCTCTTGGGTACTGACGAGACTAAGCTAATCGAAGGTGATGCCAGCAAATACTACTTCTATAAGCTCTCTTTGGACGATAACTACGAGAACATTGGTTTCTACTGGGGTGACGCTGATGGTGGTTTGTTTGCCAACCAAGCTCACAAGGCTTATCTGGTGGTGCCGAAGTCTCAGGCAAAAGGTGTTAAATCATTCAGCTTTGGCGGTAACGGCGAAACCACAGGCATCGATGCTATCGGATATGAGAAGGCAAATGTCAATGCACCAGTCTACAACCTGGCTGGCCAGCGTGTAACTAACTCTTATAAAGGCATAGTGATTCGCAACGGCAAGAAGTTCGTGAAATAACCGGCTCACTTGACCAGTCGTTTAAACGATTGTAACTTTTAAATTTAGGAAAGGAAACAAATAATGAAAAAGTATATTCAGCCTGCAGTGAAAGTGCAGAAATTAGAGTCTGAGTCTCTGATGGCTGCCAACAGCATCGGCATCAACAACGAGTATAGCGGTCAACCCCAGCGCTCCAAGGCAAATAATAATTGGTTGGGCGGTGGCTCCAGCCTGTGGGACGAAGATGAGACTGACACCGAGGATGAAGAAGACTCTCGGAAATAACCGTAGCTGACCGCACTTACTGCGGTTGCACAAAATGATTTAGACCGTAACTGTTACTCATTCAGTTGCGGTCTTTTTTTTCATGGCTTCCATGACTGCTGCACAGGTAATATTTTTTAAGAATGATTTGCGTATCTCCCTTGTTTGTGCTAATTTTGTAATGAGTATATATATTAAAGACATTAATGAAGAAAATAACCAATTCAATATTTTTGACTCAATTTCTGCTTGGCATGCCTATGGCAGCCGTAGCACAAGACAACGACTCTGTCGCACACCGGTGGATAGACGGCAGTTTTTATACAGAAGCCAACTATGGATACAACTTTTTCGGCGGCAAGCGCAACACTTATGATTTTCCGCATGGCGTGGTCGACTTGAACATCCATTTGGGCAAGGGATGGCATCTGAGTACAGAACAGGAATTTGAGTATCTTACGGAAAACGGCGACTGGCCAAGGCACTTCAGCGACGAATACAGCGTGAATTGGGCTTATGTAAGAAAAGACTTCTCGCCAAAGATAAGCGTGTTGGCAGGTATTCTGAATATACCCGTGGGATTGGTCAGCTCATATTACGGAACAGGACTGACCGTCTACGACCCATTGTCGGAAGGACGTGTGCTACCGAAGAAATGGCGCGAGACAGCCATTGCCGTAACTGGAAAATTTGGCAAGTTTGAGTATTGGCTTGGTTATCTTGCCCATATAGACGCTGGCGTGGAAGACTATGAGAACCATGGGGGAGCAGTCAGACTAAACTGGTATGCCAACGATGCGTTGCGACTGGGCGTGGCTGGCTTCGTGGGGCGAGGTGAGTTCATCGAAAGCGATACGGAAGGAGAAAGATGGTGCAACTACGCCGCCATAGACTACAACTACAATCACGGAAAATGGATTTCCAGTGGAGAAATGGTATATCAGTCGGAAAGCAATAATGTTGCTGTCGGTGCAGAACTCGGTTACCAGCTGCTGCCTTGGCTGTTACCATTCGTGAGATATGACCTGCTTACCATTGCGAATGAAAGGGACTACCGGGTGTCAACTGTAGGACTAAGTGCCGGGCCATTTCATGGCGTGGGCATAAAGCTGCAGATGTCGCAAGACAGGGGAAACGTGAGATTCGACTCCAGTGTGAACTACACCCTCGACTTTTAGGATTCCTGAAGGTTCGCCAGACTGGACTCGAATCTACATGCGGCAAAGTACCGGAACTGATCAGGTGTCAGCACAGCATAATAATACTATTTATCCCAGTTGTCCGTACGGAACGAGCTGACGGGCAGTCCGTCGCAGAAGAGATCGCCGTCTGCCCAGTCCTTGAAGGCATAGCGTACGGCAACGGGATTCTTCACCTCGTCGCTCTTTACATAAAGTTTGGAACGTTCAATCCAAGCCTTGGCAGGATGGAAAACATGGTCGGCACCGGCAACTTCAACGAGGTCGCTTTTCAGTCCGTTCTTTCCGTATATCCACATTCCTGCGCGCTCAAAGGTAACGACGGCAGTATCGTTCTTAAACTCAACATTCTTGTAGTAAGCACTTTCCGATGTAATACCCTTAATACCGTATGTCTTGTTTAGTGCAAGCAGAGCAAGTCGCATTCCGGCAAGCTGCTTTTTGCGCGGATGAATACCATATTGCAGTCCGGCATCCATAAGACAAGCCATACCCGTGTTTTTGTTCATCAGTTCAGCCTTGGCCTGTTGCTCGCGGAGAAAGGCACTGTTATACTGCTCCCATTTGATTAGGCTATAGTCGTAAGGGGCAATCTGACAGAAGTAGAAGGGAAAATCGCCCTGTTGCCATTCCTCTCTCCATCCCTTTATCATGCGAGAGAAGAGATCGGCATAATAACTTGAACGACTCACGTTTTCTTCACCCTGATACCAGATGACACCACGCATCGACACGCCGATGAGCGGGCGGAGCATACCATTATATAATACCGTAGCCGTGCGGTTTTTCGACTTAATCGTTTCCTGAGATGTAGGCAGCTCAATCTGTGGGAAAGCCTTGAGCCAGTCTCTGTTCATCCATGCCTCGCACGAAGAACCGCCCCATGAAGTAACGATAAGACCAACGGGCACTCCGAGCATACTTCTAAGTTCGCGACCGAAGTAATATGCCGTAGCACTGAAGTCGCGCACCGATTCCGGACATGCCTCTTTCCATTCGCCGACAACGTCGTCGACAGGAGCAAACTTACTTGTACGCTTCACTGTAAACAGGCGCATCTCCTTGTCGCCGCTATGCAGGATATCCTCCACGGCATTCTCCACCGGTTGGTTCTTGAATCCCTTCATCGGCATCTCCATATTGCTCTGTCCGGAGCAAATCCACAACTCGCCGACGAGGATATTGTCGAGAGTTGTCTTCTCTCCGTCGCTGAATGTGATGGAGTAGGGACCGCCAGCCTGTGGCGTCTGTACTTTAGCTTTCCATTCACCTTCAGAATCAGACTTAACCGTAATGGTCTTCTTGTTCCACGATGTGGAAATCTTTACTGTAGCATTGGCATTCGCCTTTCCCCAGATGTTGGCATCGGTCTGCTGCTGCATTACCATGCCATTGGAGAAAATCTTTGGCAGCGTAACTTTTGCCCCTGCTGTCATGGCGACAGCGATGAGGGTAGATAAAATGATTTGTCTTTTCATTATTTTGTTTATTCACTAATTCTTACATCACCCAACAAACCTGCCGGGAGCAGTTGCTTGCTCGCACGGCGATATTTGCCGTTTGTCCATATACCTTTGAAAGGAGCCTTGCCTTCATCATTACCTTGCAGCGCGTTAGCCCAAGTATTGACCACAACAATTTTCAGTTCGTTCTTGCCTTTCTTTACCGCATCCGTAATGTCTACGGTGTAAGGAGCACGCCACAGAGTGCCGCAATTTTTGCCGTTAACATAAACCGTGGCGATATTCTCCACTCTGCCAAGGTCGAGGACAACAGCTTCGCCTTTAGCAGCAGAACTCTTGCGCTTGAATGTCGTTTCATAAGAAACATGTCCGGAGTAATATCTTATGTCGTTCTCTTGATAAGAAGTCCAGTCCCTGAGCTCCTTCATCTCAATCACTTTTCCTGTTTTTTCAAACGACACCTTCCATGATTTGTTGTTCAAAGGCAGCATCATTCCTACTTGTTTCGGCTGATACAGATATCTCTTGTCAATCTCATTATCCGTGAAGACATAGAAGAGAGAGTAGCCGGAAGGAAGCGTAATCTCGTAACTGCTGTTCCATTCATAGATATGGTCGTCCTCGGCATTCACGATATAGCAGAATTTCCTTCTGTCGCGGAATTCCGGAGCAAAGCATTTCGTCTCGTTCCCCTGGTTGCTGATAAAATAGATGTCAGCATCGTCGGCGTGACGGTGGGTGAAGTCGATACTGTCTGGCAATACCGCATCGCGGGCAATGCCGATGGCAGACAAATCATCCTTTGTCCATTTTTCCTTAATCACGGGAACTCCCAGCTTTGCTATCGAGTCTATAGTATTCCAGCAGCTAACGATGCGGTCTGGATTCATAGGTCGCTTCTGTGGCACGACAAAGGCGCTGTATACCGTACCGCCCCTTGTAATGAGTTTGCCGTTTTCCACCCTGCATCCATTGAGCGCATCATGGTTGAACGAATCGTATTTATATCCGCGCAGCGGATTAATCCAGTCGTCAGCCTTAGTCATGTTCTTGGTGTGGGTAACGCCCACGGGACTAACCTCCAGCGGCTGTCCGTCGTTTATCTTTCGCTTAATTTCGGCAGCCAGGGTGTTGTATGAGAACAAGCCGTTCAGTGTCCCTACGAGTCTTTCCGGCAGAATAGCGCGTCGAGGCATCTCGTCGCCGATATATACAGCGATGTCGCTCACAGGTCTGCCGTATTGCAAGAGTGCCTGAGTCTTGGAAATGTAATTACAGAACGCCGGCATCTCTCGCCACCATGTGTTGTCGCGCTGGAAGAAAGTGCCAATGCCGTCGAGCGTCATTCCCGGTGTCTTGTCGACAAATGGGTTATGGGTGTTTACGTGGAACACGATACTGTTGATACCCGTGCAGTAGTTGTGGTCGAGAAGCTTTTTGAGCATTGCCGGATGCTCGTCCCAAGTGCCGCGTACCTCGGTGAATCCCTCCGCCTGAATGATATTCTTGCCGTAGATATGAGCTCCGCTCACGGCGTCGAGCATATCGTTGAGCTTGTCGTGAGTGGGACTGTTCAGCCAGAACTCGCCCATAGGGTAATCGCTGAACTGATAATGGCGCAGTCCGTCGCTCACCATCGTCGGGGCAACACATTCCGTAGAAAGCTTCATGCCATATTGGTCGGCAAGGCGTCTCACCTCCGTGAAGAACACGTCGTTTATGAGGTCGCCGATAGTGAGGCGAATGTCGCGCAATACCATATCCGACAGTCCGTTAGACTTCATCGGCACGCCGGTATAAACCAGTAGCCAAGGCTTCAGATCATATCCGCGACGTTTCTCGAACTCATCCAAGAAGTTCTTGCTCCAGTTTTGCGAGCCAGCCTCCCAACTGTCCACGTGCAACCGTGTCAAAACCCTTTTCACGATGTCTTGCGGAGCATGGCGATAGATATTGGCAAACCAGTTGTCGAACTGCTTGTCTATGGCAGCCACGGAGAATTTGTCGCATTCCAGTCCTCTGCCCCCACCGCCAGTGGCGTTGGTATGCCCGGTAGAAGTATGACCTATGCGCACAATGTGCCATTTGCCTTTAGGCAGAGAGAAGCTCAGCGGAGAGTCTTTAGTAGAGGAGAGCAACAGTCTGTTTGTCAGGTCGATAACCTTTGTAGGATTGACACATTCGTTTTCGGCAATGGGAAAATCCTTCGATACACGCCAGACAACTCCCGACTTCCCCTCGTAACCGTCAATGACAGGTTCCGATCCGAGGTTAAGTCCGCCGATCTTCAGGTTGGGCTTCCACTTGGCGGCATCCATGTCCTCGCTGCCCGGGTCGCTGCCTTCCGGAGTCCAGTGGAATTTGAAATACTTAGCCTTAGTAGCCGGTATGGCGTATGTGGCAAGAGCATCCGTGTTCTGCCATCCCTGTCTGGCAGGGTAAATTTCCCTAACGAACTTGTAGTTCACTCCATCATCAGAAGCATACACCTTAAAGCGATGAGCCTGATAGTTGTTGCCACCCGTTACAATCTCCACGCTGCGCAGAGTGAACGGTTCGTCATACTGCATAATGATGTCGCACGGCTTGGTCGACTTAAACGGAAATTCCACCGATGCCTTCGGCTTCCTGTCGTCGGCATAAGTTGCGGGATAAGCATAAACGGCAATATCCTCGTAATAATCCTTATAAATATTTCTTGGCAGAGGGAGCTTAAAACTCTTGTCGTTGAAGTTATATTTTCCTCCGCTTACGATAGTATCGCTCCAAACCACCTTCTGCATAGACTCCTCAGGCTTAATCCACGGACCGCCGGCGAGGGCAAATCCGTCGGAGAAATGAATTCCCATTTCAAGGTTGAGGCTGTCGGCGGTGTGGAACACTGTATCAATCCTTTTCCACCATTCCGGCGAAAGCTGTCGCGAAGAGCCGCCCAGTCCGTCCTTACTGTCTGTAGGGTCTTTTATCGGCATAAGATAGAAGCCCTTTATGCCTGCATCGTGCATGGCATGGAGGTCGAGACGAATGCCCTCGTCGCTCACGTTGCCAAACATCCAATACCAGAACGTCCATGGCTTAGCCTGGTTCTGCGGTTGGCAGAACTGTTCGTACCAGGTAGGGGCGGGAAGGGGGGCTTGCAGCTGGTTGCCGGCAAATACCGGCAGAGCAGCTGCGGATATTATTAGAGAGAATATTGTTTTTTTCATCTTTTTGTTTTGAGGGGGAGTTCTGGGAGTTCTGGGAGTTCTGGGAGTTCTGGGAGAACTTCCAGAATAAATTTATTCGAAGTTCAGTCTCAACTCTCCGGTGTAGCTGCCGTTTGCCCATACCGGCAGAGCCGACGGACCGTTGAGGTCGGTAGTGTTCACCTTGTTCCTTACAGCCGGGATTACCTGCATCATGCTGATGCCCGTTTCCGGCAAGGTGTATAAGAGCTGGTCGCGACCGTCGCGCGGCTGGTAAACACCCACATAGTCCTTGCTGGAGTTGCCCGGTTGCATGGTGATGACACCCGTCTTTGTCTTCAGTTTCATCCATTGCACACCGGCAAAGTATCCCTTAAACTCAGGATAGTCGAAACTCTCGCCAGGAATAGGGTCGTTGTAGTCGTTGCCCCACAAACCGAGCTGCGGACCGTGCGTGCGGTTCTTCCAAACGCGATACGGACCATTGCCGAGCCATTCCTTGTGAGTAACCTCCTCTTCAGGCAAGTCGAACTTTACTCCCATAAGGTCTACCACACCATTGAAAACATAGGAGTAAACCAGACGGGCACCGCCGTCAGGAGCGATGTGCCATTCAGCCTTTTGCAGCGAACCGAGTTTATAAGTAGAAGTAACGACGAGCGAGTCATTCTCACCCTCAGTAGCCGTAATCTTGTCAAATTTACCCTGTTCGGCATATTCCGTATAGGTAGTCTTCTTCTTCTCCGCCTCAGGGTCGTCGTGGTTGTAGAACTGGTCCATAGAGCGGTCGGTGCGTCGGTAAGCAAAGAACTTCGGTCCGTTGTTGAACTTATATTCCCCCTTCTTTGTTGTAACACTCTGCAGCGTACCGTCCTTCTCGTTGAAAGCAAAGGTGACGTTTCCCGCCTTCACCACATTTCCCTGCATCACGGGGCGAGAGCCGCAGGTCTTGGCCGAAGCAAAGAGCTTGTCGGAATCCTTCAGCTTGAAAGTCCATGTAAACAGGTTCTTGCCGTATTGGTCGGTAGCCTCCACGATGAGCGCGTCGGCATCTTTCGGAGCCGCTCCAACATTAATTGTGCCGTTAGAGTCAGCCTTGATGTCAGCTCCCTTCACGGTGCCGCTCTTCAGCGTAGACTTCTGAGCATTGGCATATTTCACGTAGTCGTAGTCAAACGTAACCCCCTTGAGCGAGAGGAAGTTGTAGCGGTTTTCCACATTCAGTGTACCGTTGAACTTCTCCGGCATAAACACCTGAACCGGACACCAAATCTGCTTCACGGTGAAGTAGCTGCCCTCCAGTTCATGATGAGGTCCCACGATGCCGTCAGCACCGTAGTTGCCCACGTTGTCTATCATTCCGCCCATGTCAACGCGCTTCACGCCCTCGTCGACGAGCGCCCAGATAAATCCGCCGGCACAGCGCGGCCATTTGCGCATCACCTCCCAGTAGTCGTAGAGTCCGGCACCGGCACCGCCGTCATACAGAGCGTGCAGGAATTCCGTAGGCATCCAGATTTCCGGTTTGCGCATATATTCGTTGCTCTCGCCATACGAGCGGTAGTGCATCGTCTCGTATCCGCTGAAGTTGCCCTGTGGATGAAGCACAGGACGCTTCTGCACGTCCCACTTGTGGAATTCGCAGTCGAGCTCCGTGTTCCATCCCTTCTCGTTGCCGTTGCTCCACCAGATGATAGACGGGTGATTAACGTCGCGCGTTACCATCTCGCGAATCAGCTTCTGTCCGTTCACCGTCTCGTGGTGTCCGTGCCATCCGCTCAGCTCGTCCATGACGTATAGCCCCAGACTGTCGCAGATGTCATAAAACTCTGGGTCGGCAGGGTAGTGGGAGAGGCGCACGGCATTCATGTTCATACTCTTTATCAGTTCCACATCCTCCAGATTCTTCTTATACGACAGCGTTCTTCCGCTTTCCGGACGGAAGCTGTGGCGGTTCACGCCGCGTATGTTCACCTTCTTGCCGTTGATATACAGTCCGTCGCTCTCGCGAGTCTCCACGGTGCGGAATCCGAATTTGTCCTTTTCGATATGCAGCGTCTTGCCGTCCTTGTCGATAAGCGCAAAGTCCACCTTATAGCGGTTAGGCGTCTCGGCAGTCCAGAGCTTCGGGTTGTTCACCTTGAATGCCACGTCGGCATGGTCGCTGCCATGACGTACGGCGGTAGTGTTTTCAGCCACCTTCTTGCCGCTCATGTCGCTGATGGTAGTCTTCACCTTAGCCCCCTCGATGGTGTGGTTGAGCAGTACATAGGCATTAAACTCGCCGTCGGCAGTGGCGTTGATAGCCGTGCGCTCGATGTTGAGGGCAGGCTTGCATACGATGAAAACGGGGCGGAAGATGCCGCCGAAGTTCCAGTAGTCGGCGCGCCTCTCGGCGAGGTTCACGCCGGCATTTTCGCTCTCCTTGCTCACGGTAACCTCCAGCAGATTCTTCTTGTCGCCGAAGAACACGCGGTCGGTAACGTCATACGTGATACGATAGAAGGCGCCCATGTGTTTAGAGCCCGCCTTGCGCTTGTTTATCTTCACCTCGGTGTCGGTCATAGAAGCCTCGAAAACGAGTTCGATATGATGGTTAGCCCATTCCTTCGGCAGTGTGAACTCATATTTATACATGCCTTTCTCGTCGGCAATGCCGTCGGGGAATGCCTTGCCGTAGAATTTCATGCCATACTGGTAAGTGCCGAATCCCTGCAGTTCCCAGCACGAAGGCACTCCGATTTTAGTCCATTTCCCGGAGTTGTTTCCACCCGTGCAGAAGAAGTCCCACTGCACCATATCGTCGCATCCGTGTCCGCTCAGATACTGTCTGTGAGTGAGCACGTCGCTGTTTGCAGCCACTGCGCCAGTGGCTGCAGCAAGCAAAGTAAAAGCTGATATAATAAATTTCTTCATATTTCCTATTTATATATATGGACGTAGATTTTTATTGATTGTAACATAAGGAGCTGGAAGTTTTATATTATTTGCTGTTACCAGATGTTACGGGTGGTGGACCAGAACTGTTTCTCTATCAGTCGGGCTACCTTACAATCAAGGCGAGTTATGAATTCGGCTACGATCTCGGTATTCCAAACGAAGAAGTGAGACAAGCTCTCAATCAAATGGTGCTCCCCGCATTAACCTTACGCAAACAGGGCGATATAAGGTCATGTGACTTGCCATAGATTTCTCTCTTCCTTATTATTTATCGAATTATAACCTGCTTGATTCTTATAGCAGATAATCTTTGTTTTGTAAAAAAGAAATTTGTACACCACTGGCGGCTAATCGTCCGCCACTGATGGCTAATGGTTCATCAGTGGTGGCTAATGGTTCATTGGTGCTGAACAAATTATTTGAATGGCAATATTCATTATATGAAGTTCTTCACATATAAAGTTTGAAGAAAGTACAGGAGTTCTTGTCTTTCTCCGGCAATAAACAGAAAAGCAGAGGCAATACGATATGAACATGCCAAAGTGGCAAAACAAACATAATTTTGTCAACATATACGGCTTGTTTGAAACTTTATTGTTACTTTTGCAAGTCGGAAGAAAACAAAATTTTACAGACAATGACAGAAACCATAACACTCGATATGCTACAGTCGGCAGGTGTGGGCGCACTTGCGCTGGTCGTAGGAATGATAATGACAAGAAAAATCCACTGGCTGCAGAAGTTCTGCATACCATCGCCAGTATCCGGCGGAATACTCTTCTCGCTGGCAACACTCGCCATATATGTAATGTGTGGGGTAGAAGTGTCGTTCGACGGAACACTGAAAGATGTTTTCATGCTCGCCTTCTTCACTTCAGTAGGTTTCCAGTCAAATCTGAAGGTGTTGCGACAGGGCGGACGCACACTCGTAATAATGCTCTGTCTGCTCGTCATCATCATCGCTATACAGAACTTTATGCCGCTTGGCATAACAAAGGCGCTCGGCGTGAACCCGCTTGTGGGCATGGCTGCAGGCTCCATATCTATGGCGGGCGGCCACGGTACGGCAGGCGGATTCAGCAGTGTGCTCGAGAGTATGGGACTGAAAGGAGCTGCAACAATATCGCTCGCTGCAGCAACATTCGGACTCATTGCCGGTTCAATGATAGGCGGTCCGATAGCCGAGAGACTAATACGCAAGAAGCTGACCTCGGAGCATGAAGAGCCGAAGGACTTCAAGATAGACCCGGCGATGGCGGGAATAGAGAGCGAAGAAACACTGCCGGCAGGACAGGCAGAGCACGTCAGCACGCACGATATGGAGTTTCACCAGTATGCCAACGCTACATACACCTTACTCATAGTAATGGCACTCGGCACCTTGGCGAGCAAATTGCTGAACCTCACCGGCATAACTTTCCCTACATACTTTGGAGCTCTTATAACGGCAGCCATCGCGCGCAACGTGATTGAACATACGAAATTCCGCAAGAGTCTCGAAATGGAAAAGATAGTCAGCGTGGGAAACATCTGCTTGTCGGTATTCCTCGGCATGGCGATGATTTCGCTGAAGCTATGGGAACTGCAGTCGCTTGCCTTGCCGCTTATTCTGATACTCGTGTCGCAGGTATTGCTGATGATAGTATTGACGTATTTCGTGGCTTTCCGTATGCTGGGCAGCGACTACGATGCCGCTGTGTTGGTGGCAGGCATCTGCGGTTTCGGACTTGGTGCTACTCCGAATGCCATGGCAAACATGAGTGCCGTGTGCTACAAATACCACTATTCCGTGAAACCGTTCCTTATAGTGCCGATTATCGGTGCAATGTTTGTTGATATGATTAATACTGGAATAATAACACTGTTCCTCAACTGGATAGGATAAACGCTGCGATGGAAATAACAGAAAAGTTGGTAAGGGAGAAGTTTGAATTCTTCAACCGGCAGATTTTCGGGGGCAAACTCCCCATGCCGCGAATCGGCTTGAGCAGAGCGCGCACTTTTCTCGGGGCATGTACGTTCAAAACAAGAAGAGGACTTCTCGGCAAGAAAACACGATATGATTTTGCCATACGCATCAGTACGATGTTTGATATGAGCGAGACGGAGTTTGAGGATACGCTGATACACGAGATGATACATTATTATATCGGCGTGAACCAGATAGAGGATACAAGTGCTCATGGACAGAAGTTCCGCTCCATGATGGCTGACATCAATTCCCGTTTCGGCAGACGTATCAACATTTCGCATCGCAGCGAAGGAGACAAAGGAAAAGCTTCTGCCGAAGGCGTGGCAGTTCAGCGCCGGCAGTATCATGTGATAGCCGTGGCGAGTCTTGTCGACGGCAGGACTGGCTTCAAGGTATTGCCGCGGGTTGCGCCAAGTATTCTGAAGTTCTATAACGGACTGCTCTCGTCGGGCATGGTGAAAACAGTCAGCCTATTCATGAGCGATTCACCGTTTTTCTATTCCTATCCCAATTCCTCGTCGCTTCGTGTGCACATAATTGAACCAGACACCGTGATGCAGCATCTTGAGGGGGCTGTGAATATATACTGCGACGGCAAGACGCTGAGGGTGGAGCGTTAGATGCTAATTCCGTGAACAGTAATTGCAAAATTATTCTTTAGGGGCTTTCAATCCTCCTACAATATCTTTATTGTCCAGGTTCTTGGCTGGCTTCTTTACTTCAATTTTGTTGTTGCCTAATTTTAGTGACAGTCTCACTCCGAACTGCCTGCTTACATTTACTGTGTGAGTAAAACCTGTATATTCGCCTTGTGTCGTATATTGTGTTTGGGCTTTATGGTTCTCAAACGGGCAGACAGCCCAAAGGGAAATGGTGAGTTTGTCGTCTTTCAGAAAACTTCTCTGTAAGCTCAGGTAGTCGGAATGATAGTTTGCCGCACGTCCGTACAAGCCAGACAGGTTGTGTCCGAATGATGCTCCGCCACCAACATTAAGCAAAAGGTTCCAAAATAGTTTTTGGGAAATATTTCCACTGACATTTCCGTATAGCCCTTTGTTGTATATGCCCTGTTCCGGGTAGTAGTCTTTCATCAAGCCCAAAGTGCTGTTTATAGAAATCCTTGTCTTTGGCGTTGGAGTCCATTGCAGGAAATCCATAAACGATGCCATGCGCACATGAAGGGCATTGGCGTATGTGGTTGTGCGGACATTGTCCGCCACGTAATCTACATTTGTCAGAAAATTGTTTGTGAAACCATAGGCAAGAATCATCTGATTTGTCGTTTTGCCGGTGATGTTTGTCCAAGTTATAGCCATCTGGCTACTTCTGCTGCTTTTAAGATTAGTGCTGCCGTAAGTCTTGGACTCCGGCTGTATGATAACAGCTGGATTCAGGTAGTTGATACCAGGGCGGTTGATGCTCATGGCATAGTTGTATTGGATAGTGTTCACATCATTCAGTTTATACAGAATATTGACTGATGGTACAAAATCATTAAGGTTGCAACTGTACGTATCTCCATTCCCTTTAGGATAAAATCCTTTCAGACGTGAGAACTCATAGCGTAATCCTGGACGGAAATTCCATTTTCCATACTGAGTGTTCCATTCCAAATAGGTAGCGGCTATATTAGTAGAATGATTGAAAAACGAAGAAATGCTCGTTTCTTTTCCCGAATAATTTTGTTCGGTTGTATTTTTGCTAAGGCGGTAAATATATTTCAATCCGAAATCAACAGTGTTATGTTTGTCGATACTTTTTGTGTAGTCAAATTGTATAGTGTGTTCCGTGTTGTTGTTCTTTACGTGTCTGTTGTATGCTGTATAATCCATAGGCATGTTGAAAAAGTTGGTATATACGATATTGTTGTCTATTTTATTCTGTGTACCATTTAGCATGTAGCTAAGCGTAAATACATTGCCGGGTTTTCTCGTCTTGTGCTGATAGTCCATGCGTAAGTTGTAGGTACTGTACCTGTTGCGTGGATTAAGATTATTCTCATCGTAAGAATAAAGCAAATCGTTCAAGTTGTAGTAACGGCTGTAATTTGACATGGAATTTGTTTTATATGATAAAAAATAACCTCCTGCCGAAAGAGACAGGAGATTAAGAGAGTCAATATCACAGCTTGCTGCAATGTTCATGTAATGGGCATTGCCTCGACTTTGGCTTTGCCGCTGCATATCGAGAACTTGCCCGTTTCTGTATGATACGGAAGAATGTATGCTACTTTCACTTTCCTTCGTCGGGTATTGTGTGAAAGCATAATTTGCCGATAAAGTAGTCTTTCCCAAACTTGTAGCAGCGTATGCGGAACTACGGTTTGTGCCGTTGTTGTTGACGCTTGATGACAGCATTCCTGTTGAGCCTTTTAGTAAAGAATTGCTGCTTGTGATAATATTCAGCACAGCAGATGTGCCTTCTGCATCGTATTTTGCTCCAGGTTCGGTAATCACCTCAATCTGTCTGATTGTTGAAGCCGGTATTGCTTTAAGAATGTCTTTTGCAGACATTCCACTTAGCGTAGGGTCAAGATGTCCGTTGCGATAAATCTTGTAAGAAGAATTTCCTTTCACCAAAATATTGTCTTGCCCATCGATGGTTATCAAAGGAACTTTGCGGAGTATTTCAAAAACAGAACTTGCTTTTGCCTCTTCATCATTGGAAACATCATAGGTTAATTTTCCACTGCCAACTTTCACCAATTTTCTTGCAGCCATAACTTTCACTTCATCCAACTGTTTCTCGTATGAAAGTGTGGAATCTTTGTTTTTGCCAATTTCCATAATAAACATGTCCTTATAGTTGATTGCCATCTTGTGATGATTGGGAGTAATATTAAATTTCATATCCCAATAGAATGTAGGTCCTGTGAGAGGGGCTGTGGTGTAGTTTTTAGGAAATATAATTTTACTATTGTCAATATCAAGCTGAATTTCTCCAATAGCGCTCAGAATGTCGCGGCCTATAGTGAGGGGTTTGTCTGAAGTCAACGGTATTTCTGCAACGATATTGTGAACCTCCAATTCTCCGATATTCATTTTTTCTACGATTCCCAGCAATACTTTTTGCCTCATGTGTTCAACTGTATCTGGTAAAATCTTTAAATTCAATGCTTTGGCTGTTTCAATAGGAATGACTGTATGCTCACTGCGTGGATCAATAGCAAATGCTAAAGGCTTGTTGTTTATATTTGCAGTGATATTCCACATATTGTTGCAAGGAATGGTAATATCATGTGATAATGGAATGATTTTTATTGGTTGCTGATTCTTTAAAGCTTGTATTTCTTTATTGAACGTGAATAGTGCTCCTACCAATCCCTCGCGAGGCTGTGAAGACAACGCCGGGAGAATGTTGTTCATCATCGAAGCAGCACTTGCATATTGTCCTTGTTGGCAGAGTGTCTTGGCAAGAAGAATGATGAAATTATATGTATTTTGGGTTCCAAGTTCTGTCTGATGCTTATTAAGTAAAATATTAATAGCTTGCATGGTTTGTTCAGGTTGGTTGAATTGGTATCCAATCATTGCTTCGGCAATATTTTTCAGCACCTCCGACTTCATCTGAGATTTTAGCTGTGGATATTGTTTGTTCAATTCCAGCCAGTTTTGACTATTTACGAGTTGACCGACTGTTTGGTCTGCATTTTGTGCTGTTGCTAATAAATGACAGAAAAACAATAGTAATATAAATAATGATTTCTTCATATGTTTGAATCTTAAATTATATAGAAGGTTGGCTTTAAAAAGAATATTCTTTCTTTACTTCATAATAATAAAAGGAAATATACTCCTTTAGGACAGACATTGCAGGGGATGGCATTCCTGTAAAACTTGGCGACATCTAATTTTATAGTAAATATTTCACACGTTGTGAATTTGATGCAAATATATATATATATATATAATAATGCAAGCAAATCTTTGTTTTTTTTATTTTTTGTGTTACGTATTTTTTTTGTTTGCGGTTTTTAGAAACAGTTAGTTCCTTGTCAATTTAGTTGGTAATTTCTTTCTCAAATCAGTTGAAATTAAATTTCCTTTCTTCCTTCAGAAAAATAAAAGATTCAAGTTTAGGATTTAGCGTAATTGGTTGAAAGCAGAATACACTTTGATGCTAAACATGAAAACATTATCTTATGAATTTTACATTTTAAGTTACCGGAACTTCTGTATTGGAAACATCAATACTGGTGCCAACGAATAGCTTTGGCAATGCTGATTAATATAAAAACAGCATTATGTCCCCGTTGAAAGTGTGAGGGATAAGCATCGACCCCTCACACTATCCCTCACACCTCAGAAGTCCGATAAATAGGGACTTTCAAAGCGTTTGGTGAGGGTGTGAGGGTAAAATGACCAAAAAAAATTTTTGAATTAAAACGATTATACAACTAAATCAGAAACTTCAATAAAAAGAAAAATTCCCTGTCATTGCTATCGGAAAATGACAGGGAATTTTACGGTGTTGCTGCAGGTATGGGAAAAGAACAATTTACATCAGTTCGATGCCGGCTTTAGCCTTTATAGAATCGCTGACGGCAGGTCCGTTGTTCTCCCAGTTGTTACATGGTCCATTGGCATTCTTCAGATACTTCTCCGTTGGCGTCCAGTTGTTGCGCACGGTGATACACGACGAACCCTCGTCGGTATAGAGATAGAACCAGTGGTTAGGGTCGTGGGCATAGCCCGGAGAATAAATGTCGCGCACCACGTTTTCTTCGACAAACGAGTGTGGCTGCGAACCAAGGGTATATATGCCCGCAGTGTCATACATGTGCTTGGCATAATGGTGGATAAGATTGCCCTTAACCAAATTGTTTGCCATGGAACAAGCCTGTTGGTTCCATCCCCAGCCCATGCTGATGCCAGTATATGAAACTTCGCTAATCTCATTGTGCAGAATCTTGATGTCGCGCACGAAACCGGCACCAATTCCCACACAGCCCCAGTCTTCGTTTGTAACATCCGTAATGATATTGTTGTCGATAGTCAGTCCGGTGCATATAATCCTACTGTCTGAAGGATTATACGGCAAGTGAGCCTCATGAGCCTCCGGACCGAAGCTGCCGGCAAGAATACCGTTGCCGCCAATGTCCTGAATGTTGCAGCGCGAGATACTTCCGCCCTTAGTATACTGATAAAACTCCACTCCAGTAGAGGCGCAATGCTCAAAAGTGCAGCCACGGAAATCTATATCTTCAGCACAGCTCACGGTAACCGCCGCCGCCGGTCTTCCAACCCATCCCTGGTTGTCGAGTTTATGGTCGCCGTCAGGACGTATCATCTTAGGGCGCAGCTTGTAAGCCTCCGTCATATACATTCCAGCCTGTAGCGGTGCATGACCGGCAATAGAGGGGCGCATCCACGTAGCGTAGCTGAATGTTACGCCCTCAAATTTAACCCCCTTAACGAGGCAGTCGGGCGTTCCCTCAACCCTCATCAGAGTTTCCACGGCAGGAACTTCAACATCCGCCTTAGCCATGTTCTCGCCACTGCGCGGCATGTAATACACCTTCTGCTCCCGGGCATCGAGATACCACTCGCCTGGAGTGTCGAGCAGTTCTTTTGCATTGGTCAGATAGAAGGCAGAGTTATGTCCGTCAGTCGTTACCATAGGCGACGGCCACGGATGCATGAAATGGATATGGCTCTCCGGCTGATGGAAAGTTACGGCAGCGCTGTCGCCTTGAATCTTTATCCCCTTGATGCGCAGATTAGCCACGCACCACATCTCGTGGATTACCATTTCGACATGTTTAGTATTCAGAATCTTCCTTACGGCAGACGCAGGAACAAAAATCGTTTCTTTCTTCTTGTCAACGCTGCGTATGCGGAACATCTTCTCGAAGTCAGCCACGTCGCGTGCCCTGTCCGCTTTTTTCCCGTTCACCCATAACTGTCGGAACTCCAGTGGTCTGCCGTTAAACTCCGGTACGTCGGCAACATACAGTTTACCCTGTTTCTTCCATCCCGAAATCCTCACGCCGCCACTGATTACCGCCTTGCCGTCGGCAACGATGCGGGTGCCGTTGTCCTCGGGGCGCACGATGATAGACTGGTTCAGACGGTAAGTTCCAGGCTGCAGTCGGATGCAGATATCCTCAGCCTTGTTCAGTCTGCGTTCCTCTCGAGCCTGTTGCAGAGCCTGCTCTATGGCATAAGGTCCAGGCTTCACCGTTATATCGGTAGCGAAGGCGGATGCAATAGAGAGCAGTGCAAAGCCTGCAAGCAATATTTTCTTATTATAATTCATAATTTATAATTCATAATTCATAATTCATAATTCATAATTGGTCGGAGACTAACCAATTCTTTATTCTTCATTCTTCATTAAAAAGAAGTAGGCATCCACACCGTCATTTCGCTCTTTCCTCTGTTGCCCCAGGCGTAATAAGGAATAAGGCGCACCTTAACGGTTTGTTTCTTGGCAGTAGCCTCACGGTAGAGCTGTCCCTTCCACGAAGCCTCGTTGCGGTTAATAACTTCACCCTCGAGAGCCTTTATCCTACTGCCGTCGATTGTCATGTCGACAGGAGAGAACTTAGCGTCGAGCGGTATGGCGATGTCGTCGATAGAAACACCGTTGAGGTCGTTGCTCTCAAGACAGTATACGATAGGTCCGCGCTGTACGGCAACCTGTCCGCGGCTCTCCTCAACAAGAGGGTTTGCCTCGACAAGACGTGTGCGCATCGGCATATTAAGCGACAGTACGTCGCCCTTCTTCCATGTGCGGTTAACGGAAACGTATGTTCCAGCCTTTGTATCCAAGGCAAGCTCCTCGCCGTTGACGCTCACTTTAGCCCCGTCGGTACACCAGTCAGGAATGCGCAGTTTAATCTCAAACTGCTTCTTTCCCTTCAGTTTGTCGACAGAGATGTTCACGGCTCCGTCCCAAGGATAGTCAGTATTCTGAGATAGAGCAATATCCCCTATACCGTCGATTTTGGTATTCAGAGTGTTGTCGCCATAAAGGTTTACATAAATTCCACCCTTCTCGATGGAATAGGCATAGTCTTGTGCTTCACAAAGCGTGCGCAGCGTGTTAGGCGGACAACAGAAGCAGCTGATGTATTCCGTGCGCTCCTTAGGCCAGCGCAGCGTATAAGGCAGATCCTTAGACATACGCATAGGGTTGGTATAGAAATACTTCTTTCCGTCGAGACTGATGCCCGAGAGAATACTGTTGTACAGGCAGTTCTCCACGACGTCAGTATATTTAGCCTCTCCAGTAGCCGAGAACATGCGCCAGTTGAAAAAAAGGTTGCCTATGTTTGCACAAGTTTCGTTGTGAGCCGTGGAGTGAGGCAACTGATAAGGGCGACCGTAGCTCTGGTGCACCTTCTGCACATTGTCAGGCTTGTAGTCGGTTCCGTCGGGCGAAGTTCCGTCGTAGAGAGCTCCGCAGGCTCCCGTGATATACATCTTTCGTGTAACGATGTCAGTCCAGATAGATTCCAGATTCTTCATCAGCTGCTCTTCGCCACTCTCCAGATAAAGGTCGGCAACACCGGCATAAAGGTAGTTGGCACGTACGGAATGCCCCATGGCATTATATTGTTGGCGGAACGGCACACGGTCTTGATTGTCGTCAGTTCCGTTTTCCACCTTACCGCGAATGTCAATGAGCTTTTCGGCAAGTTCCAGATACTTCGGATTGCCAGTTTCGCGATACATCTCAGCTATTGCCATATAGTGAGACGGACAGATGGCGTTGCGGGCCAGTTCGTCAGAAGCGCGCTTGTAGAAATCATAAAGGAAATCGGCAGCCTTCACGGCACAGTTGAAGAGGGTAGTCTTTCCTGTGGCACGTTTGTGCATAATACCTGCGGTGATAAGATGTCCCAAGTTGTAGGTCTCGAAGTTAAGTCGGTTACCGAAGGCACCGTCTTTTCCTGTTCCCACCTTCGTACCAATCGTCTCATTCTCCTTTGCTTCCTCCTTTGCCGTTTGCTGTTTGTTCATCTCGGCGATGATAACCGGAGTATGCAGATATCCGTCGGGGCGTTGCGACTTTTGAATAAGTTCGATAAAGCGGTCCATAATCTTTCCTACTTCCGGATCCTTGTTCACGGCATAAACGGCAGTAAGAGCCTCGAGCCATTTATACATGTCGCCGTCGTGGAAAGGAGGTCCGTGTCTTTTCCCCTTCTTTTCGCCGGCAGCGATAAGGAAGTTGTTCCAACCGTGTGCTTTATCAGATTTCCATGTCTCCCACATGCTCTGTACCGATGTGCCGCTGAACACCCCGAAGCGTTCGCCCCAGAAACCGCCAGTCCATTTAACGGCACTCACTGGCGTAGAAGACACCACGGCATATTTGCTCTTCCCCGTGTCGGTAATACCGTTTTTCTGTGCATGAGCCGGAAATGCGGCAAGCATCAAGGCTGCCGGAACCAGTCTTAGTCCTCCCCAACGGAGGTTATCAAAAATCTTTTTATTTCTCATATTATATTTTTCAATTTTCCCTTCTTTCAATATTTCAATTTATCAATATTTCCATTTTCCCATTTTACAGTGTTCCTCCTCTTGCTTTCACTCTCTTAGCCCATTCCTCTCGTTCCTTCGTGAGGTTATATCCGCGTTTCGAGAGCCAGTTGTTAATTCTTCCCTTATATTTGCCGAAAGTCTCGTGCTTCTTCTTAGAGCTCTCAGCATCGATGGCATATTCTCTGCCCTCTTTCAGCCATGCCATGATTTGCACTTTCTCCTCCTCTTTAAGAGTAGGAATCATGTCGCACTGTGCAGAGTAAGTAACATTCACCACGTTATAAGTCAGCACATCCTTGACGGTTTCAATCTCTTTGTCAGTCAGGTAAACCGAAAGGTCTGCAATAAATCCGAAATGGCTCTTGTAGAGTTTTTGGTCTTTCTGCATTTCAGCAAATTCCATTTTTTGTTTCTTGGCATCCCCCGTAAGAGTTTTGGCAACAGCCTTGATGCTGTCGCGCTCCGAATAAATGTCGTTAAGTTTGAAATAGCGGTTGGCAACGATGTTCAAAACCTCTTTCCCTTTTTCCGTGTCGGAAATTTTCAAGGCGTCAGTAACCTTCTTCGAGCGCTGCACAATCGTTTCTACATATTTCGGGTCTCTCCCGTTAGAATCCAGTTCTACTGCATTTGCCGCCATGAAGTTTAATGACAACAGGGCAGCTGTTATGACAAAAAACTTTTTCATATATATTGCTAATTTATTTTTTATTTAAAAATTTCCTTTAGATATCTCACGTTCTCGCCGTAATTCTTCTTAACGTTGCGCACATCCTTTACATCACGGCTGCGCTCCACAAAGAGCCATCCATCCCATCCCAGTTTGTCGAGAGTCGTCTTTATCGCCGGCATGTCTATCGCCTTGTCGTTGCGGAGCCAAACACCGTCGGTGTTGCTTGCGTGAATGGCACAGATATTTTTTGCACCCAGTTTTTTGATGTCTTTACAGATGTCGCGCTTGTGTTCCACGGCAGTTTGGAACTTATAGAAAATCCTTATGCCCGCGGAGTTTATTTCCTTGAGCAGCTTCTTGTTTCCCTTGGCGTCGAGAGGAGTATCGATACCGATAATCTTTCCGCGTGAGCGTGCCATTTCGCCAGCCTCGTGGAGGCGTGCCACGATTTCCTTTCTTAGTGGCAACGAGTCTGTCCAGTTGTTGCCGCAGCCGCCCAGTGGCAGAAATGCCACCTTGGAATCCATCACGTCAAGAGCGTTCAGACAGTCTTCGATAAGCCATTTCCAGGAGCTTTTCTTTGCAAAGCTCTGTCCGTAGAATCCCGACATAGCTATTGCTCCAACCTTAATTCCAAGACTGTCGGCTGTATGGCGAAACATGCGTGCCATTTCCGGTTGCCGCAGTTTGTTGTCGAAGGAGTCACGTTTGCCGAGTCCTCCCATATCCATTTCCAGTCCGTCGCATCCAAGCTCACGTGCGAGTTTGAATTCTCCGATTTTCTGGCGTTTCAGTACCATCCAGTCACACACGCCGATTTGGTATTTCTGTGCTGTTGCTATCTCCGGAAGCATCATGCCACCGAGTAAAACTGATAATAATATATAATTGCGCAATTTAGTCATAGTATATTAAAGACGTATCGGATTGTTATTTGTAATAAACGGATAGCGGTTATTTGTTTCCCTTACCGTAAATCCGTAAATATATTGGTAATGCCTATGGCTTTTAGTCATTTCATTGTTCAATTTATTATTCTATTATTTTATTCAAGTTTCGGATTTATAATCTTCCCTTCCCCCGGCGGGGACGATATAAATCAGAGAGTTTAGTTATTTTATATTGTCAAAATTATCTATTATTGTAGATTGCTAATAATACTTGCCAAGTGAAAGGGTGTTAAATGCTGTGTCCATGAAATAAATTCCATCGAAAGAAAGTAGATTATCGGATTTTTATACTTACCTTTGCCAATGTGTAAGATGTTTCTTATCTGATATACACTAAAGGGTGTGTCTATAAGACTCACATAATAAAAACAATATGGAAGCTATAAAAATTACAGAAGTTCATTGGCACGAAAAATATAATCTCCTGAAAGATTATATTACTGAACATCATCATCTGCCAGACAAGAAGAAAAATGAAAATCGCAGTTTGCTTAACTGGTGGAAATATAATAAGCGTTGTGCTAAGAACGGGAAACTCAGTCCTGAAAGGAAAAAACTCCTACAGGAGCTTAGCGATATGAGAGAGGAGCATTATCTGAATTTCTGAATTCTATATTTTGCTTGTATAAGTAGATGATGGCTTGTAAGTATAAAACCTTTTAATACATAATATTAAAATCGTTTTCTATTGTTCCTATTGTCGTTGAAACAAATCCTGTTTTGCTATTGCAGATATTATCCTTTGTTTTGTCGGCTTTTGTCAAATCTGTATAATTCCATAGAATGACATAATGTATAATAGAGTTATGCAGGTTGTATGGGTTATGCTTGAAAAATTAATTATTAGGGATGAAATCCGGAAAACATATACCAAAATAAGTAAAAAGCGTATTGTCATATACAAGATTTATGTATAACTTTGCAGCAGAATAAAAACACAACAGATATGCAACTTATAAAAGACAAGCAATTCGGTGGTGAGCGTCCTCTCTTTGGCACCCACGACCTGCATCTCGACAATGTGCTCATTACGGAGGGCGAGTCGGCAATAAAGGAATGTAGAAATATTAAGGCAACGAACTGCCGCTTTGAAGGTAATTATCCGTTCTGGCACGTTCATGGCTTCGAGATAGAAAACTGCTATTTTGCTGTCGGTGGACGCTCCGCACTGTGGTATTGCGACCATCTGAAAATGCGCGATACAGTAATAGATGCTCCGAAGATGTTCCGTGAGATGAGTCATCTCGACTTGAAGAATGTTACTATGAACGATGCCGACGAGGTGTTTTGGCGTTGCGACAATATACATATCGAAAACCTGAAGCTCCATGGCGGAACCTATCCGTTTATGTTCAGTCACGATATATATGTTGACGGACTGGAGAGCGACAGTAAATATGTTTTCCAGTATGCCCGCAATATCGAAGTTCATAATGCAAAGATTACCACGAAAGATGCCTTCTGGGAAGTGGACAACGTTACTGTATATGATTCGGAACTGAATGGTGAATACCTAGGTTGGCATTCGCGTAATCTAAGACTCGTGAACTGTCATATCACCGGAGAACAGCCTCTCTGTTATGCCGATGACCTCGTGCTCGAAAACTGTACTTTCGGTGAGGACTGCGACCGTGCCTTTGAGTATTCCACTCTCGATGCCGACATAAATGGCAGCATAACAAATATAAAGAATCCAACTTCAGGACGTATCGTGGCAGACCATATCGGTTCGATAACACTCGATGAAAACATCAAGCAGCCGGCAAACTGCGTGATAGAGGAAATCCACCCTAACCATCCCAAAGGGAGGGAATGAAGATACTTTTATTTATACATATAATTAATATAATAGTAAAAACAATAGCATATAGCCCATAAACCCTTATTTGATATTGTGACCAAGTTACTTGTCCACAATCGTTCCCTCCCTTGGGGAGGGGTAGGGTGGGTTTTATATAATTATGAATTTCGACAAGATAACTCCACGCCGCGGCACAAACTCGTACAAATGGGACAGTGCGGAGGATAAAAACGTGCTGCCGATGTGGGTTGCCGATATGGATTTCCAAACGGCACCCTGCATCATTGAGGCATTAAAAAAGCGTGTGGACCATGGCATCTTCGGATATACCCGAGTGCCGGAGGAGTATTACGAGGCTGTAATCTCTTGGTTCCGTCGCCGCCATCAATGGCAGATAGAGCGCGAATGGTTTATTTATACATCGGGAGTCGTTCCGGCTCTATCAGCCGTGATAAAGGCTCTTGCCAACGAGGGCGACAATATCCTAACGCTCACTCCGGTATACAATTGCTTCTTCTCGTCTATCCGCAATAACGGATGCAAGCTAAGCAGTTGTGCACTGAAATACGAAAACAACACGTTTTCTATAGATTTTGACGATCTTGAGCGGCGTGCTGCCGACCCAAAGACGCCACTCCTTTTGCTCTGCAACCCACATAACCCGTCGGGAAGAGTGTGGACGCGAGAGGAACTGCAACGTATAGGCGATATATGTATAAAGAACAACGTTATTGTTGTGTCCGACGAGATACACTGTGAAATTGTGCATCCAGGATACAAATACATACCGTTTGCGTCAATATCAGAAGAATTCCAAAAGCACAGCGTAACCTGTATCTCGCCAAGCAAGGCATTCAATATCGCCGGACTGCAGATTGCCAACATCATAGTGGAGAACGACGAGTGGCGCCGTCGTATCGACAAGGCAATTAACATCAATGAGGTGTGTGATGTTAATCCATTTGGTGTCATAGCCACCATTGCCGCATACAATGAGGGAGGTGAATGGCTCGACGAACTCCTCAAGTATATCCATGCCAACTATCTCTTCTTCAAGGAATATTGCGAGAAGCATTTTCCGCAGTTTCCTGTGGCTCCGCTCGAAGGCACATATCTTGCATGGATGGACTGTCGAAGTCTTGGTGTCCCGTCGGAACAGTTGGAAGAGGATATAATGGCAAAAGAAAAACTTTGGCTTAATGCCGGAAGCATGTACGGCAAGGAGGGTGAAGGTTTCATGAGGTGGAACCTTGCCTGTCCACGACAGTTTGTGGAAGAGGGACTGAAGAGGTTTGCAGAGTATATGGAGAAACGTTAGATTAAAAAACAAATTGAAATTTATTGATTTACTTTTTGTAAGATATGGGGATATTAAGTTTTTTATTTGCAAAGAACAAAAGAGTAGTCTATGAAGAACCGGACCATTCTTATGGAGATGCAAAGCCGATAGATGAAGTTACTTGTGAAGATATAATGAAATATCCCGTATGGGTATTCGACTATGACGAAGAGGATTATTCTGAGGAGCAAGACGAGACATGGCTTGAACCAATATTAGACAAGTGTCTTTATAGCTCGGACCAGTCGGGATATGTATTGTTGAAAATAAAAGATACAAAACTTTTAGCATTTGGGAGCGTAGACATAAAAAACGGTACGCTTATGGATATTTGGTATTTTAATCCAAATGACAAGCTGATGCAAGCCATAAAAACAATAGATATCAACATGCCAATCTCTTTTGTTGCTGTTCCTGAAATAGATCATGTTGTGGAACGCATATATGTACTATCTGACAAGGACGACATTTATGCTTATGAGCAGAAATAAAGAAAGATAATAAAGGGCAATAGAGAACATGGAGACAAGAAAGTTGGTCTTTATCTCTATTGTCTTTATTTTTTGATATAAATTTTGCCGGTTAAGAAAATATTCATACCTTTGCCGACGAAACATCAAGAGCAGTGTAAATCTGCACCAACCGAGCATGACAGCCACGGTGGTCAAGATACGATGTGGAAGATTATGTTTAACTTCAAAAAAATGTCATTATGGATAATAAGCTTTATAACAAATTTGCTGATGCATTTGCAACAGACTCCCTCTCTTCACTTGTAGAATCATTTAACAGCAATGTAGGTTGCCGTGGCTGGGCTTCTGTACGTGCCTATCATGACAGGGCACTTATCGATGAGTTTATCAGTCGTGGTATTGACGTTTCTGCCGTGTCCGACGGCAAGAACATATCGTTTGCCCATCATGTGGCGCTTGACGATAATCGACTCGTGAAAATAGATTAATCGCTGCAACTTTATTGTAGATTAATAATTATTCATTTACTGAATATAAAAAAGTCCATACCAAACCGTCTGCTCTTGGTTCCGTATGGACTTTTTGCTTAGTATTGTTATAGTTACTTTAAATTCCGAAATGCTCCTTCACATCAGGCATAGCCCCATTCTGAGTGCAAACATATGCACTTACCTCTACGGCAAGTTTGTGAGCCTCTTTGATGGACTTTCCGCTAAGTATAGCAGCACAGAAAGAACCCGTGAAAGAGTCGCCGGCTCCAACCGTGTCGGCAACTTCCACTTTGGGTGTTTCCTGATACGACACGCAGCCCGGAGTGAACACATAACTGCCGTTAACACCGCAGGTCAATACGAGCATATCGAGATTGTATTTGCCAAGGATGAGCCAGCACTTGTTCTCGATGTCAAGTCCGGGATAACCAAACATCCTGCCGATTTGTATAAGTTCCTCGTCGTTAATCTTCAACACGTTGCAACGTTTCATCGATTCGCAGATAACCTCCTTAGTGTAAAAGTTCTGTCTCAAATTGATGTCGAAAATTTTCAGACAGTCATTTGGAGTATTATCCAGGAACTTGTAAATCGTTTCGCGACTCACCACGTTGCGCTGTGCAAGCGAACCCCAGCAAACAGCAAGCGTCTTCTCGGCAACCGCCTTAATCTCGTCGGTAAACGGAATATTGTCCCATGCCACATTCTCCTTTATATTATATGTAGGCACCCCGGCATCGTCGAGTTCCACCTGTACCGTACCGGTAGGGTAGGGCACACGGGGCATGACATAATTCAGTTGTTTCTCCTCAAGCTGTTCTATAGTCTCCTCTGCAAGTCTGTCCTCGCCCAGAGCACTAACGGCAATAGAGTTAAGTCCGAACTGTCCGGCATGATAAGCAAAGTTAGCCGGTGCACCGCCAAGTTTCTTTCCGTCTGGCAAGACATCCCACAGAGCCTCGCCCAGTCCTACTACATATCTATCTTTCATAGTTGTATATTTGATTTCTTTATTTTGTTAATGATAACGGATAGTGACAAGAGTTATTGTCTTGTTGCTTTGATAAAAGTTATTGCTTTACCTTATTAATATAAGTGAAGAGATACACCACGCCAACAGCCATTACAGCCACAGCACCAGTCTGTCCGATAGCATCGCTTGCAAATCCCATAAACAATGGGAACACCGTACCGCCGAACAGACCCATAATCATCAGTCCACTCACTTCATTCTTGTGGCCGGGTTCAGAGATAAGAGCCTGAGAGAATACTATAGAGAAGATGTTTGAGTTGCCGTAGCCCACGAGAGCAATGGCAGCATATATCACAGCCTGACTTATGCCCACGAACATGCCAATCATGCTCAGAGCCATCATCACAACGCTGATGACGAAGAAAGTGCGAGCCTTCATAATGCGCAGGAAGAATGACCCCGTAAGGCATCCCAATGTTCGGAAGATGAAATAAAGAGAAGTGGCAAAAGCCGCCTCGTTGAGGCTCCATCCGAGTCGTTCGATAAGAATCTTCGGTGCAGTGGTATTCGTGCCAACATCAATTCCAACATGACACATGATGCCGATGAACGACAGCAAGACGATAGGTTTGCCAAGCAACCTTACGCTGTCCATAAAGCCCGAAGTCTTGCCTTCAGTTTTCTCTTCCGGGATAGCCGTAACGGCGAGGAACATAGCCGCAGCTACACCTATTATCATATATATAGGGAACAGCACCCTCCATCCATATCCAAAGCTCGGAATAGTAGCCATAGCACCCCACATTGCGATATATGGAGCGAGGAACGATGCGATAGCCTTAACAAACTGTCCGAAGGTGAGCGTCGATGCAAGGTTACCCTTGATAACCATCGACACCATAGGGTTCAGCGACGTCTGCATCAGGGTATTGCCGATGCCGAGCAGCGAGAACGATACGAGCATCAGTCCGAAAGTTTCGCCGAAGAGCGGCAAGAGCAATGATATTATCGTTACCACGAGCGACAGCAACACAGTGTTTTTTCTTCCTATCTTGTTCATCAGCATCCCTGTAGGCACACTGAAGATGAGAAACCAGAAGAACACGAGCGACGGGAACATATTAGCCGTAGCATCATTCAGGTTCAGATCTTCCTTCACGTAGTTGGAGGCGATGCCCACCATATCTACAAATCCCATGGCGAAGAAGCAGAGCATCACCGGGATGAGGGTAAGTTTATTATTAGTCTTCATATTATTTACTTTTTTATAGAATAATAAATGGATGAAAAATTACAATGAGAGTTTATGCAACTTAATGTTTTTGAATTCTGCATTACCACCCTTTGTATATAGCTTGATGTTTTCATAAGGTGCCACTGGGAACACCAGGTTTGTCATTGCTATGCGTCCGCCGTCAACAAATAGTTCCACGGACGATTTATCAACAAAGATGTCCACATGATATGTATTGCCTTCACACAGATTCAATGGTCCCCAAGTGGCAAGAGCGAAATCATTCTTGTAGTTGATAGAATTCTCTATACGTGCCGGTAATTTGGCTTGTTCCTCTCGCTGTTTATCCCATGCCAATTCGATTTCATGAGGAGTGGATTTCTTACCGAAATCAGTCAGTCCGCTCTCCGTACGGTCCATAACAACTGTGCCTTTCTTTATATCAAAGTAAATCAATGTGCGCTCACGCTTGTTGTTTGAAATTTCAATGCCAGCTATACCGTCGGCATTTGGTGTTATATCGGCTTCAATCTCGAAAGCACCCTCCATATTTGCAGCAGCTCCTTTCATGATCTTTGTTCCGTCAACAGACTCGTTGCCAAGGTCGTGTGTTACTTTGCGCAGAGCCTTCACCTCAGGAGCAGCATCTTCGGAAACATAATATTTTCCGTCTTTCTCATACAGTTTAAGTTCTCGAGGCAGTCCGTTTGCACCGCGGTTTTGCTTGAATGGAGTGAGGTTAGCATACTGCCAGTTGCTCATCCATGTTATTGCCAACACACGGTCGGCGGTGTTGGAGAATGTTACAGTGGCATAGTGATCTTTGCCGTAGTCGAGCCATTTTGTTTCGTGAGCATCATGACATATGAAGTTCTTTCCGTCGAAATCGCCTACAAAATATTCCGTAGCGCTGCCTCCGAAGATACAACCAGGATTGATATTCATTGTCATCACCCATTTCATGTTCTTCTTGTTGCCATTGACAGGCAACTGAAAAAAATCCGGACACTCATACTGACAAGGCTGCTGTCCCAATCCCTTTCCAAAGGAGCTGACGTAAGTCCATTTCTTTAGGTTCTTCGATTTATAGAAGCGTGTTTCTTTGTCGGCAGAAACAATCATATACCAACTCTTGTTCTTCTCATACCAGAACACCTTAGGGTCGCGGAAATCTTTTAGTCCGTCGAATGGGCGCAACACGGGGTTACCTTCATATTTCGTGAAAGTCCTGCCGTTGTCAGTGCTGTATGCGATACATTGCACTTCATCATGGTTTACGCTATTGTTAGTATATATGGCGATGATGGCATTCTTGCCATATCCTGCGGTGTTGTTCTTGTCTACAACAGAACTGCCGGAGAAAATATGTCCCATAGTGTCGCGTGCGATGGCAGGAGCGAGATGTTCCCAATGCAGTAGGTCTTTGCTCACGGCATGTCCCCAGTGCATGTTACCCCATTTAGATCCGTATGGGTTGTATTGGAAATAGAGATGATATTCACCGTCTTTGTAAACCATGCCGTTAGGGTCGTTCATCCATCCGTAGAGAGGAGTGAAGTGGTATGACGGACGGTAATAGTCGGTGTTTGTAGTATCAAACGTGTTGCTCAGTTTCATCAGGTTTGTTGCAATCGAATTCTTTGCCAGTCCAAGAATCTTCACAGTAGCATTTTTCTTGTTACCAAGAGCGAAAGGCACATAGTAGTCAGCACTGTTCTGTGCCAATCTCACGTCCATCCAAGTGTCGTCTTTAGAGCCTGTGTCGAGCAAAACCTGTGTTTCGTCTTTCTCCTCCTGTATAGGCAAGAGCAGATATTTTGTAGGGTTGTCAATTCTGATAATAGTAGTATCCCCTTGATGTTCAATGTTCATCTTCTGAGCCGTTGCAGGCATAGCACTTGCTGCTGCAAGTAGCAAAATGACAGTATTTCTTTTCATAATCGTGTAGTCTTTTAAATAGGTTTATTATGTGATTTTTAGAATTTTAGTGAAGCAGTGAACTCTACGGTGAATGGTCGCAGATAGCTACCCGTCATAATCTGGTTCTTAATTCCCTTTGCTTCGTCTTTCGTAATCAGTTCCGCCCCGGCGATGCTATCCTTTGCACCAGTCTGATTGAGGAAGTTCACAACAGTGCAACCAAGTGAAAGACGTTTGTTTACTTGCCAGTTCATGCCGCCAAAAGTTTCCCAGTGTCCGTTGAAATAATAAGCCTCGTTGATATTGGCGTAAGTCTTGCTGAAGTAACGGAAACTCGTCCATAGTTTGATGTCCTTTGTAATCATATAGCTTGGATCGAGTTCTATAAGAATCTCAGGTATTTCAGCCACGGTATTGCCAGTAGCATTGATGATGCCAGTATAGCCGTCGTTGAATGTTACAGAAGTTTCGAATTTCTTGTAAGTCGGCTTTTGATATGTAAAGAGGCAATGGAAGTCGAAACCTTTAAACGGATGCATCACGGCGTCTGTAGTCCATCCCCATGTCTGTATGTCATACGCCAATGGCGCAGCTTTAATTTCGCTTCCGTGTTGCAGGTTGAGCGTAGAGTTGTTGTTCGTTTTCGAGATGTAAGAGAACATAGAAGTAAGGCTCAGCCACTGGTTGTTGTAGTAAATTCCGAATCTGCCGAGGGGTACGGAGATTTTGTCGGTGTTAGGCATAGTTGCGGGAGCAAAGGCTTCAAATTTAGGGTGCTGCACTATGTAGGTGAAATCGCCTGTCAGTCCGAAGTTCTTTGTAATCTTGTATGTGGCAGCTACGGATAAGTCATAATTCAGCCAGTTATAGTTGAGGCTTGCCGGTGAGATGAGAGTACCGTCGGCGGCTGTGGCACCGAGATAATAGTCGGCAAATCTGCCAACGAAGTTTCCTTCAGCATTTTTCACTGCAGCGTTTTCTCCTTTTAGGCTTTGCCATTCTATGCGTGCGCCGTAGTATAAGTTCAGATTCTTTGTAATGTCCCAGTCGTGGGTGAGATACAAGGCGAGTTTGTTTTCATGTCCTTTGTAGTATTCCGAAGCGTTTTTGTTGAAATCATAAAAGTAGCTGTCGCGTTTGTTTGCATCCCAAAGTCGCACGGCATAGTTGCCGTCGGCTGGTACGCTCTGGTCATACATCGTGGTATTAGAGCAGTAGTCGATGTTGTAGAACCACTCGTTCATACCAAGTCGGAGCGTTGAGTTGCTGAATCTTTTTGTCAGTTCCGAAGTGAAAAGACACTCGTCGATTGTTCCTGCATTCAGACATGACATACGGGTTTGCACGTATTGTCCGTCATAGGAATTTATCTTTCCGTCAAGTCCTCTATACTTATAGTCGTAGAGTCCCTGGTTATCCTGACTCTTCAGATTGACGAGTGCCATCGGTGTCTGATAAACCATCGCACCGCAACTATGATCATAGCGAAGGGCAACCGTCCAGTCCAGTCCGTTATCCCAATGGTATTTGTTCATCAGCGTCAGCTCGCTCGACTTGTTCAAGCTGGCATCATATAGAGTAGTCTGTTCTATTTCCCCGGTACGCATGTTGCGATAGGTCATGGTGTTGTCTGTAGGCAGATATGATGTAGTGCCGAGTTTGAACTTGCCGTATTCCTTCACGCTGCCGTCGCCTACATAGATGAACGGTGCGCTCTGTGTTGCATAGTTGTATACGTTGTGGCTGTTGATGTATTTGTATCCAATGGTGAATTCACCGGCATTGTTGTTATACCTTCTTGTGATAAGAGCTTTGTAAATCTGAGTTCTGTCCTGATAAGGTGTAGATTTAATCTTGAATGTTCCCGGATCGAAATCCTGATACATGTTTACGCTGTAGAACAAGTTCTTTGCCATTTCGCCATTCATGTTCAGTGAGAGTTCCTGCAGTCCGAAGTGGTTACTCTTGTAATTGAGCGTTCCGTTGAAACCTTTTTGTCCGAGTTGAGTAAAAGAGTTTACTGCATATCCGATGTTTCCAGTTGTTATAGCCGTTTCGGCAATCTTGAGTAGTCCTTGATGACTCAGACTCGCATCACCTCTCCATATAGTATTTACAGAATGAGGATTAGTGGCGTATGTAACAGGCAGACCGTTCTCCATAACATTTACATCGGCAGACGGCAGACCGATTTGAATCTCTCTTGGTCCGTTTGCACTCGCAGCATTAAGCATAACGTTGCGGTTGCCTTCTTCCTTTGAATTACTGTTCTCGTTCTGTGCAGCAGCTGTGATGCTTACCATCATCAGCAACATGCCGCCAATAGATTTCGGTAAAGTTTTCATAAAAATACTCTTTAGATTTTCGTTGTTTGATTTTTCTGCCGCAAAGTTATGTAATGTATTGACAGCCAGCGAGAACGGATGATACATAAACGAGAACGAATCGTTCGTTGCATCATTTGTTGCATGCTATGAACGATTCGTTGCAGTGTTTTTGGCGTTTTGATTTGGATGAATACTTGCAAACAGCTTCTACAAGTAAAATCCTTGTTACAAATAAAAAAAATCTTTTTCGGTGATTTTACCCTCACACCCTCACACTTCGATGTAAGACGTTAGAAATGTGGGGGTTAAGTGGTGAGGGTAAGTGTGAGGGTAGGTGAGGGTAGGTGTGAGGGTGTGAGGGTGTCTGTGAGGGGTAGAGGTGAATGAAACCTTTATTTCCCCACCTCCCCCGGAGACATACCGAATTCCTCTTTAAATCGTTTGGCGAAGTAAGACGGAGTGGTAAAGCCAACATCGTATGCCACTTCGGAAATGTTCTTGTCGGTAGTTTCGAGCAACTGTTTCGCTTTTGCCAAACGAGCCTTGCGGAGAAGATCGACAACGGAAAAACCGGTCAATGCCTTCACCTTGCGGTAGAGCTGTACGCGGCTCAAGCCCATCTCGCTGCCAAGGTCTTCAACGGAGAATTCTGCATCCGGAATGTGCTTATTGATTACCTTGCGGAGCTGAGCAACGAAAGTCTGGTCTTTCTCCCCAAGACTCTCCTGCTCCTCGTCTTCCTGTAGGGAACCGGAGAAAATCTTGCGCATCTGCCTACGGCTTTTCAGCAGATTCTCAATACGGGCTGTCAAGGTATCGGCAGTAAACGGCTTGGTGATATAAGAGTCGGCACCCTTTTCGTATCCCTCCGTGCGCTGTTCTTCGAGCGACTTCGCCGTGAGGAGGATTACAGGGATATGACAGGTAGAAATTTCCTCCTTCATGCGGCTGCAAAATTCCAATCCGTCCATTACGGGCATCATGACATCGCTCACCACAAGCTGCGGCACCATTTTGCGAGCCATCTTCAGTCCTTCCTCTCCATTCTGAGCCTCAACCACATTATATCTTTTCTGCAAGATACCTTTAAGATACGTTCTCATACTCTCGTTGTCGTCGATAACGAGAATGAGCGGACGGTTGTTGTCGTAGTCTTCAGTTCCGGTAATAACAGTCAGATTCTGTTCCGCAATGATATTCTTTACCGAATAGTCGTCGGCAAGTTCCGGTTCAGCCTTTATCTCCTTCTGATTGTCTTTAGTCGCATCATATCCCGGTTGCGACTCTGGAATACGGAAGTAGAAGCGACTTCCCTTTCCCGCTTCGCTGTCCACACCCACCTCACCGTGGTGTAAATCCACATAAGCCTTAACGATAGCCAGTCCGATACCCGTTCCGCCCACAGAATTCTTTGCCTGATAGAAACGCTCAAAGATATGTCGCCGGTCATCTTCCGCCATGCCCTTGCCCGTATCTTCAACAGAAACTGTGTATTTCCCGTCAGCATGCTCCAGTATAGTAGTAACACTTCCTCCCTCCGGCGTATACTTTATGGCATTGGTCATGAGATTAAAGTATACGTGTGCAATTTTCTCCTTGTCTGCAATAGCAATACATTCGCCTTCTGTCTTTATGCAAACATTGAGCTTGATGTGCTTGCGCTCAGCCACAGTATAGAAGTCCTGGTTCCATGTAGTCAGTTCTGCGACAAGATTAAAGCGGTTAAGCGCCAGCCGGGCCTTGTCGTTTTGAATCTTGCGGAATTCCAGGATTTCGCTTACCATCTGTGTCAGAATACCCACGTTGCGGCGTATCATCCCTACCAGCATGCGAGCTTCGCTGCCTAAGTTACCGCTTTCGGCAAGTTGGTCGGCAGGTCCGGAAATAAGAGTCAGCGGAGTGCGCAGCTCGTGCGAGATGTTTGTGAAGAAGCGTAGCTGGTTTTGGGTCATCAGCTGCATGTCTGCCGTCATCTTTTCCTGTTTCATCATACTGTGTTTCAGTTGCCTGTTGTATTTCGTCTTAGCAACGAAAGCCTTCACGGCAAGTGTGCATGCAACGATGAGCAAGATAACGAGAAACAGCAGCATGAAGAGATAACTCCGTTGAGTGTCGAAGGCATTGGTAGTAGTCTCCACTCTTTTGCGCAGCGACAGCAGATTGTCGGTCTGCCGTTTCATTTCGTCGTCCTGCATGAGCAATACGTTGGCATTGTCGCTCGTTACGAGAGCCGACGACAGCAGATTTTCCCTCTTGAATTTCCTCTTTTGCAGAATATTCATGGCGAGTTCCATAACCTTGTCGCCGCGAGTGGGGTAGATATACGAAGCCAAGAGTTCCCCGTCCCTGACCATCTGCAGTCCGCCGCCGCTTTTCGCCACGGCGTCAGTACCGAGAAACTTAATCCTGTTCATGTCAATGTGATGCTTCCTTGCAGCTTCCATTGCTCCCTTTGCCATACGGTCGTTGTGGGCAAATACATAGTCGAATTGAGGATGATTGATGGATAGCAGAGAGTCCATCAGCCTGTAGGCTCTCTCTTTAGTCCAGTCGGCATCAAGATGAGCCACGACATTCATGTTGGCATGTTTTTCCACCTCACTGTCGAACCCCATTCTTCGTTTGATGGCAGGCGAAGACGATTTCAGTCCGCCAATCTCAAGTATATTTCCGCTGCCTTTAATCTGTGTAGAGAGAAACTTTGCGATGTCGCGTCCTATCTCCTCGTTGTCAGCACCGATATATGCCGTGTATTTATTGGAATTAGTCTTGCGGTCGAACACGATAACGGGTATTCCCTTGTCGTAAGCCCTGTCTATGGCTTTTGACACTTTCTCCTGAGTGGGTGCCACGATAATCATGTTTACCCCCATGTCGATGAATTGGTCGATTTGTTCTATTTGCCTGTCAGCATCGTCGTTGGCCGACAGTATTTTCAGACTTACTCCATCCTGTGCATACGAGGCGATACGCAGTTCGTCGTTCATCTTGCTGCGCCAGATATCGTCGCTACACTGCGACACGCCGATTATGTATTTTGGACTTCGCTTTCCGCAAGAGTATAAAGTGCAAGCCAATATTGCTGCAACAATTATTGTAGTTACGTTGCTTACTTTCATAGTTGTAGATATTTGTTGCCGAGTGTATATCCTTTTCCTTTCACTCATAAATCATGTAGAAGGAACAAAAGGTTTTTAATGGTGTGAGTGTTTATATAAAATACAGTCGGTGCAGATATATTGCACCAAAGGTGCTGTATTGCTGCACCTTTGGTGCCACTTCCGTTTAGAGAGTCTACATGAATGGATCGAGCAGAGCCATCAGGTCAGCTTTCGACATAGCTCCACTTTCTCTGTACAGCACTTCGCCGTTTCTGAAAAGCATGAGCGTAGGTACGGAACGTATGCCGTATTGTGCTGCAACATCGTTGTGGGCATCCACATCCACCTTTATGATACGTAGTTTGTCGCCCACTGCCTTTTTCAGTTCTTCCAATACAGGATGCATCATCTTGCAAGGCTGGCACCATGTGGCAAAGAAATCAACCAATACCAGTTGATTGCCGGATATTACGTCGTTGAATGTTTCCATAATGGATAAGTATATCTATATATTTTTTATGATGTTGCAAATATAGACATTTTTATTTTATTGGCAAATATAAAGGCATTCGGTTTTTTATTTTCTGTCATTTTTATAGTTACATTAACTGCAAAACGCATGAGATGTTGCTATATATAGTAATGTGGAAATGATAGAATTTTATATATTTATTGCGAAATGAAAGAAATAATAACGATTTACTAATAAATTTGAATTAAAACATTTGTTTATATAACAGTTTTTATTAATTTTGCACCCGTACAAACACAAATACAACATTAAGAACGTATAATAATGCGTGTTGATAGTTGATATTAGGTATTAGAGAGAAACAAGTAAAGAGAAAGTGTAATTTTTAAGAGTATCGATTATGAACAAAAGATTCGCAATCGTTATGGCTGGCACACTCCTAAGTGCGGGAGCGTTGGCGCAGTCAACAGTAAAAGGTACCGTAATTTCTCAAGATGATGGAATGCCGATTGTCGGCGCCACGATTCGGGTAGAAGGCACAAACACAGGTACAGTGACAGACATTGACGGAAATTTTTCCGTCGCCGTTCCGGCAAGCAACAAGAAGCTTCGCATAGAGTATATCGGAATGGAAAGCAAAACAGTTGCCGCAAAGGACGGCATAACAATTAAACTTGTTCCTTCAGAGAAAGACCTCGATGAAGTACTTGTAGTTGCTTATGGTAAGCAGAAACGCAGTGCGTTTACTGGTTCGGCAGGAGTTGTTTCTGCCGACGAGCTGAAAGACCGCGTGGTTAGCAACGTTACAAATGCAATGAGCGGACAGGTCGCCGGTGTGCAGGTACTTAACAGTAACGGACAGCCTGGCAGCGATGCCACAATCCGTGTGAGAGGTATCGGCTCTATCAGTTCGAGCAACGACCCGTTGATAATTCTCGACGGAGTGCCGTATGAAGGAAATATCTCATCCATTAACCCAACCGACATCGCTTCACTTACAGTATTGAAGGATGCAGCATCCAATGCCATATATGGTGCACGCGGTGCAAATGGTGTTGTGCTTATCACAACAAAACAGGGTAACTCTAAGGAGGCGAAGGTAACTTTTGATGCAAAGTGGGGAACAAACTCTCGTGCTATTCCGCAATATGATGTTATATCAAGTCCGGGCGAATATTACGAAACCATGTTCAAGGCCCTCTATAATTCAAAGGCATACCATGGTTCAACGGCAGCCGAGGCATATGCTTATGCCAACGATAATCTTTTTAATGTAGAGAATGGCGGACTTGGCTACCAGATATACACAGTGCCGAAAGGCGAGAATCTTATAGGAACAAACTTTAAACTCAATCCGAATGCCAAGTTGGGATACACCGACGGACAGTATTATTATACTCCAGACGACTGGTATAAAGAGGCTATAAGTTCTAATTTGCGTCAGGAATATAATGCCACGGTGAGCGGTAAGACCGACCGTATGAACTATTATGCCAGTGTGGGGTATCTCGATGACAATGGTATCGTGACCAATTCTTCGTTTAAACGCTATTCGGCACGTGTCAATGCTGATTATCAAGCAAAGAAATGGCTCAAGGTGGGAACAAACATGGCTTATGCCTATTCCGACAATCAGTCGCCATACGGACAGACCTCTGATAGCTGGGGCTCAACGGGAAACCTCTTCTATATCGTTAATTCCATTGCTCCGATATATCCGTTGTATGTCAGAAATGCAGATGGCAGTATAATGATAAACAGCGGTAATGGCAAGAAGACCTACGACTCTGGAACGAACACGAGCTTCCGTCGTCCGTCGCTTTCGGGAAATGCCGTCAGAGACCTCGACTATAACAGCTATCATGATTACCGCGATTTGTTTACGGGAAAGTGGTATGCCAATATCACTCCTATTGAAGGACTAACACTTACGGCAAATATAGCAGCAAACATTCAGAACGACCGCTACAACTATCAGTATAGTCCGTTCGGGTCAAGTATCTCGAGCGATGGTTCCGTTTCCGTTACCTCCACACGCTCCATGAGCGTGAACAACCAGTATATGGCACAATACCAGAAGTTGATTGGCGGAGTGCATAACGTAGACTTTCTGCTTGGTTATGAACAGTTCCGCTTGCGCGACCAGTACTTTGGTGGTTCCAACACCCATCTCTACGATCCGTTCATAGGGGAGCTTGACAATGCCGGCAGCGATACCGACAAGTATCTTTCGTCATACACAAACAAATATATGTCGGAAGGTATCTTTGCCCGCGCACAATACGACTACGACGGAAAGTACTTCTTCAGTGCTTCGTTCCGTCGCGACGCTTCCTCACGATTCTCGAAAGACAACCGCTGGGGTAACTTCGGTAGTGTAGGTGCGGCATGGCTGTTGACAAAAGAAGATTTCATGAAAGACCTCACATGGATAAATTCCTTGAAATATAAAGTGAGCTGGGGTGTACAGGGTAACGACAACATCCTTTACAGTAACAAAGAGCCTAACTATTATGCCTATCGCGACCAATACACGATGACATATAATAATGGCAGCTATTCGCTTGTGATGAAATACAAAGGCAACAAGGATTTGACATGGGAGACATCTTACTCGTTCAATACCGGATTTGAGTTTGAATTGCTCAACCGTAGACTTAACGGTTCGTTCGACTTCTTCTACCGCAAGACCGACGATCTGCTTTTCAATAATCCGGTGCCTGTGTCATCTGGTATCACCACTGGTAGTATTCCTATCAATGCCTTCAATGTGTCGAACACAGGTTTCGAAATTGACTTGAATGGAGTCATTATAAAGACAAAAGACATAGAATGGGCGGCAAACTTGAACCTCACCCACTATAAGAACAAGATTCTGAAGCTTACCGACGAACTTGACGCACAGGGCGGACAAAAAGGAGCTTATTATATACGCAGAGTAGGAGGCTCTTTGTATGAGTCATATCTGAAACGCTTTGCTGGAGTAGACCCCGACAACGGACAGGCTCTGTATTATGTAGACCCTGATAATGGCGACTGGTCTACAACGTCAAATTATGATGCAGCACAGCTCAGCGACTGTGGCGATATCCTTCCTAAGGTTTACGGAGGTTTCGGTACAACAATCAAGGCTTATGGCTTTGACCTCTCGGCTTCATTCTCATATCAGTTGGGTGGAAAATTCTACGACGGAACCTACCAGTCGTTTATGCACAACGGCGGTAGCGGTATGCAGGGATTCAACTGGCATAAGGATATTCTGAATGCCTGGACACCGGAGAATCGCTATACCAATGTGCCGCGACTCGATGCGTCAGATGCTTGTTATCAGTTAGACAGCGACCGATATCTCGTCAGTTCCAACTATCTGAGTGTTAACAACATCACTCTTGGCTACACATTGCCGAAGAGTCTTCTGGAAAAGATTGGAATAAGCGGACTGAGAGTTTATGTAAGTGGCGATAACCTCGGAGTAATTTCTGCACGCAAAGGACTTGACCCTCGCGAGAGCTTCGGACTCGGCAGTTCTACACATGACAGTGGTGCATCACAGAGTAGCTACTCCGTGATGAAGTCTATCGTAGGCGGAATCTCGCTCACATTTTAGTTCTATTAGTCTTATTAGTCCTATTAGTATAATAAAAAACAAAACAACACTATTATGACACGATATAACTATAAATATATAATGATGTCATTCGCAATAGCCGCATCATTTGCAAGCTGTGCCGACATCGATGACCAGAATCCGGCAGGATACGTCATAACCGATGAACAAAAGAGTCAAACCGTTGAGGCTGTTCCGGAACGCGTAAAAGCTGATGTTGCCGGAATGTATACCATGATGGGAAAGATGGGAACATATTTTGGTGAGGATGGTAATGGTAATTATCCTCGCGATGACGATGGCGGTTATCCCTCTGTTTGTTTGTCTAACGATCTTAACGGACCGGATATGGTTTCCGACAACAGTGGCTACAACTGGTTCTCTGTGGCTTCAGAGTACACCGACCGCACGCCGAACTATGCTAATCCTCGTATGCGCTACGGATTGTTCTACAATCAGATAAAGGCAGCAAACGACATCATCGCCTCTATCGGAGAAACTACTGAAGAGACTGCCTTAAAGCAATACCTGGGACAGGCTAAGGCTTGCCGTGCGTTCAGTTATCTGAATCTCGTGCCGTATTTCCAGTTCAATTATAAGACTTCGGCAGACAAACCTGCTGTACCTCTCGTGTTGGAAACAACAACAGATTATTCAAATAATCCGCGTGCTACGGTGGCAGAGATATACACTCAGATAGAAAAAGACCTGCTCTCGGCTCGCGAACTGCTCGATGGCTTTACGCCTTCCGACAACAGCTATGTAACAAAAGCCGTTTGCGACGGACTCCTTGCTCGTACCTATCTGAGTATGGGTGAATATGCCAAGGCGGCAGAATATGCGCAATATGCCATAGATGAGTCGGGAGCAACACCGGCAACACGCGAGGAAGTGAGCCATCCTTACTTCTACGACAAGAGTGAACATAACTGGATGTGGTCGATAGCTGTGTCAACATCTGATGTAGTAAACTTCGGGGGGCCGTCGTGGCCATCACAGTTGGGGTCTTTCTCCGGAAACAGCTACACTGCATACGCCTCACTTTACCGTCGTATCAATCCTCTGCTGTTCAACAAAATCAGCAGTACGGATATACGCAAGCAGTGGTGGCTCGACGAGAACAGGTATTCTTCACTTCTCGACGGTCTTTCGTGGACGGGCATCGTGAAAGACGGAAGTACGGTGACGGCAACAGGACAAGATATTGTTGATGCTGTTTATCCAGATGTAAAAACTGCCTTCACGACATATACCAATGTGAAATTTGGTATGAAGAGCGGCATCGGAAGCACTACAAACAACAACGATTGGCCACTGATGCGTGTGGAGGAGATGTATCTGATTAAAGCCGAGGGACTTGCCATGAGTGGAAGTCTTGGCACGGGAAAGCAGGTGCTTGAAGACTTTGTGAAAGCTTATCGCGACCCTTCATACACATGCACCGCCTCTGACGAGAAGTCTTTTCAAAACGAAGTATGGTTCCAGCGCCGTGTAGAGTTGTGGGGCGAAGGTTTCTCAATGTTCGACATTATGCGACTCGGCAAACCTGTAGTTCGCTTTCATGGCAGCGACAAGGGAATCTGGCCTGATGCTTTCTGCTTCAACATCCAGGCAAACGATGGGTATCTGTTGATGCGTTTCTCGCAGAAAGAAACAAATAACAACAGTGCTATTGTGAACAATACCGAAGGAACACTGCCAAGTTCTATGCAAAATCCAAACCTTACAGATGGTGTTACAGATTAACAAGACAAAGAAAGGAAGAATGATATGACAAAATTCAGTAAACTAATGATATTTCCGCTACTTGCTGCAGCATTTGCATTTTGCTCTTGTAGCGATGACGACGATTGGTCGGCTGGCAAGCAGACCAATGCCGAAGGGATAAATGTTTATTTGCCAACATCGGAAGGTGCCTCAATGACATTAGCACCGTCAGACAAATCTTTTACCATTAACGTGGCGAGAAGTTCTGCAAGCGGGGAATTGACGGTTCCGTTGAAGACAGCCAATGCCAATGGTTACGACAAGGACGGTAAATCGCTCTTCACGGTGCCTGAATCGGTAACATTTGCCAATGGCGAGAAAGAAAAGACTATAACGGTTGAGTGTTCTGACAATATGGAGATGTTTAAAACGTACAGGCTTACTATCTCGGTGCCCGAAGAATATACTTTGGCGTATGCCGATTCTGTAGAGAATCTGCCACGTAAAGAATTAAACATCATAAAGGAAGACTACAAGAGTTTTGCAACAGGAACTTATTATTCTGATTTCTGGGCAGATGATGACGGCACACCATACGAAGAATCTGCTACACTTGAGTATTCTGAGATAAAGAAGATGTATAGGTTCAGCAATGTCGTTACAGGCGAAACCTTTACCTTTAGTGTTGATGAGGATAATAAAATAGTGTTTGGAGATTCTAAATATTCCACGGGATATATACATCCTTCGTATGGCAATATTTACATCTCTCCATCCGAGGATGATGAGTATACTTCATATTATGACCCTGATACAAAAACATTCTATTTCGGTTGGGAATATACGGTTAGTGCAGGTTCTTTTGGAGATTACTATGAGTGGTTTAAAGTAGCTGAATAAATTATAACTCTATTCCCTAATATTCTGCGGGACGTAGGCTTTTATAAAGGTCGATGTCCCGCTTTTTTTGTTTTTTTAGTTAGGAGATTGCCATATTGCATAATTTTTCTTATATTTGGCAGCGGAGAAACGGTTGTCCTTAATCCATGGACTGTGTTCTTCCATACATAATATTATAACTGATAGACTAAAAAAGAAAATATAACTGACTAAGAGACGAAACAAAAAAGATGAAAGATAAAAAGAAACTGAAGAATATAATAGGTGTAGCGCTTGTTGTTATAGCAGCCGTATTCGTTTGCCTTTATCTCGCCAGTAGCTATATGTTAGGTTATTCTCTCGGCTATCCAAAAGACGAGCGTCTGTCGGCTGAGCACTGGCGCAATAGGATGAAGAGTGAGTGCCCGTGGACAAAAAACTGGATGGATTCAGTATACAGTTATCATTGCGTAAAAGACACCTTTGTCGTTATGCCTTCCGGTTACAGGGCACATGCCATTTATCTCTATGCCCCGGAGAAGACTGCAAAGACTGCCGTAGTCGTTCACGGTTATAAGGTGCGTGCCGAGGGCATGCTGCATATTGCCTATATGTATAACCATGATTTGGGATATAACGTGCTCTTGCCAGATTTATATGGACACGGACAGAGCGAGGGCGACCATATACAGATGGGGTGGAACGACAGATGGGATGTTATCCGCTGGGCTGAGGTTGCAAACGATTTGTTCAAACCTTTATGTAACGGAGATATATCAAAAACTTCGCATTCTTTGTCGACAGACTTGGTGATTCACGGCATTTCCATGGGAGCTGCCTCAACGATGGCAGTCGCCGGAGAAAAGACTCCGCCGTACATAAAATGCTTTGTAGAAGACTGCGGCTATTCTGGTGTGTGGGATGAGTTTGCCGCTCAACTGAAGGATCAGTTTGGCTTACCGTCATTTCCGTTGATGAACACCACGTCATGGCTTTGCCGTAAGAAATACGGATGGTCATTCTCTGAGGCACAGCAGATAGAACAAGTTCGACGAAGCACTAAACCCATGCTTTTCATACATGGCGACAAGGATAAGTTCGTGCCATATCGTATGCTTCGCCCTCTTTATGAGACAAAGAAGAAAGGCAAGAAAGCGATATTTATAGCCAAGGGCTCCGTTCATGCCATGGCTTACCGCGACCATCATGAGGAATATACCGCGAGGGTGAGGGATTTTGTTCGAAAGATATTCAGAAGTTCTAATGAGAAACAATCTTCAGCAGTTCTTCAAAGTCGTCAATAATATAGTCGGCATTGGCAAGTTGCTCCCGTGTGCCGTTGCCGTAGGTAACGCCACAGGTCTTTGTCCTTGCATTTCTTCCCATTTCAATGTCGTAAGTCATGTCGCCCACGACAATCGTGTCTTCCGGTTTGCCGTTGATATCTTTCAGAACTTTCAGTACCATATCGGGTGCCGGCTTCACCTTCTCCACATCGTTGGCAGCAACGATACAAGATATGCAGTCGGTGATGTTCATCTGTTCCACGTATTCCAACAGAGATGCCCTACTTCTGCTGCTGGCGATAGCCACGACGTGTCCGTCTGCCGCCATCTGTCTGATAGTTTCAATTACGTGAGGGAAAGGCTTAACAGCCATTTTCCCTTTGTTCTTCATAAATATTCTGCGATACGTCTCGGCACAATGCAACGCTTCGTCAAGTGTCATGCCGTACAGCAACTGAAATCCCTCTTCAAGTCTTAGTCCGATTGTTCTTGCGCAATCTTCCTTTGTCATTACTTCCAGTCCAAGTTCACGCATTGTCTGTTGCATAGTGCAGATGATGAGCGACTGGCTGTCTCCAATAGTTCCGTCGAAGTCAAGTATTACATTTTTCATTTTCTCTCTCTAAATTATATATAAAAACAGAATTGTTAATAAACAAAATCCTTCACCTTCGTCATAATTCTTTGACAATCAACATTATGCGGTGAAGGAACTTTTCAGGCGTACAGCTCCTTTTCCACCGTCCGTATCAAAGCAGATTCACGGAGCATGTGTAGACTATTCCCTTATTTCTCAGCCAGCAAGAAACTCTCATAATTGTCCCTCGTTACCACCTTGAAGTCAACATCCGTATATGAGCGTGAGAAAGATAAAGGCATTGTTGCCTTTCGCTTTGGGTTCCATTTGAATTCCACAGCAGAAAGTTGTCCGTCAATTTCCTCTATATAGTCAATTTCCTGTTTAGTCTTTGATCGCCAAAAATAGCTCTTGGCATAAGATTTTTCGTAGCGTAGCTTTTTCAGTCTTTCAGATACCATATAGTTCTCAAACAGCGCACCGGTATCCATGCGACTTTCTATCATCTGATAGTTTCCAATCACTGCATTCCGGATGCCGCAATCCCAGAAGTATATCTTGCGGGAAAATTTAAGTTCGTTACGCAGATTTCTGCTGAAAGAACCCAATCTGAATATGATATACGATTGTTCCAGAAGAGTAATATAGTTGTCAACAGTTTTTGGGTCAAGTCCACAAGTCTGCGACAATTCATTATATGACACTTCTGATCCAATATGAAAAGCCAGAGCCTGAAGCAATTTCACCAATTTGTCACTCTTTTTGATCTTATCAAACATCAATATGTCTTTGTAAAGATAGCTGTCAGCCAATTCGCTCAACACGGTTCTTTCATCACCAGCATTGTTTATGACATCAGGGTAACTTCCGTAGACCAGTCGATGTGGCAGAAGTCTTTTCTCTCCCAGCAGACCATTATGTTCTACAAGTTCGCCGAAAGAGAGCGGAAACATCCAATATTCCATTTTTCTTCCGGTGAGAGGCTCGTTTATCTTATTTGATAAGTCGAACGAAGAGCTGCCTGTAGCTATAACCTGTACGCCCTGAATATTGTCGGTTATAAGTTTGATGCCCAATCCTATGTTTGTTATTCGCTGCGCCTCGTCGATAACTATGATTTTCTTTTTTCCGATAATGGCGTCAAGCATTGTGGAAGACGCATTTTCAAACAAGCTGCGTACATCTTGTTCGTCTCCATTCAGCCACAACACATCATCCCGTCCTTGCAGCAGATTTTTCAGCATTGTTGTTTTGCCTACCTGTCGTGCTCCCAAGAGTATTATGGCTTTCCCTTGCCATAGTCTCTGTTTTATTGTCGTTTCCAAAATACGCTTAATCATTTCTTTCTCTGTTTGTTACGAATGCAAAAATACATATTTTTTCTTTTCAATTCCATAAAAAACAATACTTTTATGGAATACAATCCAAAAAAAACAATACTTTTATGGAATTGAATCCGCAAAAGTATTGCTTTTTATGGAATAAAATCAATATTGGCTATGAAAAGGTTGGATTTCATCCTTCGTTTTCTCGCCATGGCAAAACATAAGTAAACTTAGTTCTGCTCATTTGGCTTAACGAAAACGTTCCTTAAAAATAGGCAAACTATAAGTAAATCCTTCCTAAAACATAGGCAACATACAAGTGAAATCGTCCTAAAACATAGGCAAGTTTATGCCGTTCTATGCCTAAAGCATAGGCAAATGGGAAAGAAAACTTTTATTTTCCGCCCTTCTTTCGGTTACATTTCCTGCAAAGCATTTGGCAGTTTTCCGGTACATTTATGCATGTGTACCAATTTTGGTAATATTTTCCTTGCTTTGTTGACGGAAAATATTTAACTTTGCAAAAAACAGAATGTTATGGCAGTCTTAAATTTTACATCAAGAGAATTCAGAAGCCAGCAGGCACACGTATTTGAGTTGGCTGACAGGGGAGAGAAAATTATCATTCGCAGAAACAAGAAACAAGCATATACACTTGTTCCTATTTCGGATGATGATTTGACCATTACTCCTGAACTTCAAGCAAGGATAGATAAGTCAAGGGCTGAAATTAAAGCAGGTAAGTGTATATCTGTGCATGGAAAAGAAGAACTTAACGCTTATCTGGACTCCCTATGATTTATGAATTAAGGTTTTCGCTACAGGCGAATAAAATAGCTAAGAAATGGAAGAAGTCTAATCCTCCTGTCTTTAAGAAATATGCAAAAATCCTTGCTGAGTTAGTAGAGCATCCAAGGATTGGGCTTGGGCATCCCGAAGCTCTGAAGGGTGGTAACGGTATTACATGGTCTCGACATATAACCGCCCATGACAGAATAGTTTATGACATCTATGACGATGTCGTTGAAGTCTATGTGTTGGAGTTGGAAGGGCATTATGATGACAAATAAAGAGAGAAGAATGAAATAATGCCATCCTTCTCTCTATTTCTATTTTTCTTTACTATGTTTTCGGAAATGGCGAAGAATGCGAAAGTTGAATAATTTCATTGATTATTTTCCGCCCTTTCTTCGGTTGCACTCTCGGCAGAGCATCTGGCAGTTTTCTGCTGTAGTCGTTCCGCCTTTGCACCAAGGAGTGATATGGTCGGCTTCCATTTCTGTCAGTTCGAAGTGTTTGCCGCATATCGGACAGATGCCGTTTTGGCGTTCGTAAGCTTGACGCTTCATTCTGTTGTCGAAAGTACGAAAGTTAAGGTCGCGTAGGTCTTTGCTCAACACATAGCGATAAATGCCTGACTTTCTCATTATTTCGTCGTCTTCCATCAGCCGTTTGATTTCTTTCTCCAGTTTTTCTGTGTCGTGCATGTCTTTCCCGAATGTGTCGAACATCTCTCCCCAATCGAGACCTTTCATTTCGCGGCGGTAAACATGGAATGTGGACTTTATCCATGTTATTATCTGCATATAATAAGCCCAAAGCTTGTTAGCGTTTGGATCGAACTGATGCATAGCCATATATTTGTCAATAGAATTTGCGTCCGTTATTCCATCGTGGCGTGCTGCCCAGCCGAGAATAGTCTGTAAGTATGCTTGTTCTTCCAAGTGTCCTGTCATGTAGTCACTACCCACTTTATATGCAGCACACAGATTCTTGCTGAAATATCGGCGTGCATCGGTAACAAACGGCCCGACGTAAACGGCATTTCTGAGTTCTTGGTCAAGCAGCTTTTCTCCAGCAATGTTTATCACTCTAAACCAGTCGAGTTTTTCTTTGTCCGTTCCTGAACAAAAATATACTGTCAGTTCATAATCAAGGAAACATTCTTTTTCCTCTTTTGTTAGATTATTGAAATACAACACACCACGATCTTTGTCTGCAATGTTGAATTCATGTTTATAATATCCGCAGATAGAGAGTGTGCGTTGCTGTCCGTCAATCATCTCGTATTCTCCGTCGTCCGTAACGCTCCAATACATGATGTTAAGAGGAAATCCTTTCAATATTGTTTCGATAACAGCTTGCTGCTGTTTAGTGTCATAACGGAATTCTCGCTGATAAGGCGGACGAACATTCAGCTTGCCATGATAGGCATAGACTCCATTGTTCGGGTCGTTACTGTAACCATCCAACAGATCTCGTATCTTTATTGATTTAAGTTCGATGTTCATAGTCGTTATTTTTGTTTCTTAGTTTTCTTCTGGATGAATATTCGGGCATATGTATTCTTCCCATTAATCAAGGGGCGAGCGTCTTTCTCTCCTTTAAAAGGTATCCCTACTATATCGGCATTATAGCCTGCCGATGCACTCATTCCAAGAATTTCAAATTGGTCAGGATTATATTTATCAATGAATGTAATAGGTACTCCCATAACTCCATCGTAATCATATGGTATGTCAGCAGTTACATTCACATTTATTGCATCGTAATTGTCATATTTAGGATATTCTTCTGGGGAGTAGTTCTTGTAGAGTATAAGATCTTCGTGTCGCTCTTTATAATCGAGATTCGTAAACCATCGTACACCCTTTACTCGTATATATTTTTTCCCTGATTCATCTATGCCACATCCAGCGGCATTTAGCTCATAATTGTCTGGAACCCAAAATTTTCTATCTCCACTATGAATGCTTGCTCCTAACCATAATCTATTGTCACGTAATAGAGGGAATATCTCTTTGTATGACAAAACATTTACATTGCCTATTATCAAAAATTCTTTTCCATATTCCATCAGTTGCGCCACATATTCCCTAAACAGAGAGAATGGGGGATTAGTAACCACGATGTCAGCTTCTTTTAAAAGTTCGATACATTCCTTGCTGCGGAAGTCACCATCACCTTTCAACGGCTTTACTCCAATTTCTTCTGCATCAGGTATGCAGTTCCCGTTTTTGTCTCCCTCGTATTCCAGATATACCGCTCTCTCACATTTGTTCTGGCTGAACAAATCCATGTCTTGATTTTTGTAGCAGGTAGTGATGAGTTTCTTTAGTCCGAGAAATTCAAAGTTATATGCAAAATAAGTGAAGAAGTTGCTTACGCGAGGATCATCACAATTGCAAAGCACTGTTTTTCCACGGAAATGTTCCGTATAATGGTGCAATTCATTGTTTATATCTTCAAGTTGAGTGTAGAACTCATCTTTTTTCGCAGCCTTAGCTTTGTCAATAGTTCTTTTTGCCATGATAGATTGATAGTTTATGAGAATACGTGCATACAACTATCAATCACGCCAAGACGCAAAAAGGGCGTGATGCTCCTTATTGCGTTCAGCTATGAGGCAGCCTCGGAATGGAAACCTCAGTCTACTAATAAAGAATACACCACGCCTATGGCGAGATGCATTTCTATTACATAGTAGACTAAGGACATTCCATACCGAATGCCCTATCACAATTATTTCTGTAACGTTATTTCCAACAAGTTTCCGAGGCTTTTGGCTGAACGCGAAATAATAGCGAATGCTTTTGTTTACCAACGATGTTAACCGGACAAGACTTACTGTCAAGTCTGATTGTAGGCACAAAAGTACAAAATAATATTCATAAACCCTGTATCAATATAAAACATTTTGCAAAGGTTGCTTCGAAAAACTTGTTTTTACGACAATGGAGACAATCTTTTCATCATTAATAAAAGCAACATAAACAACAAGTACATTCGAAACTTCATAATGCTTTACCCGTAACCCATATACATTTTTAACAACATTGTTTTAAACAACCTTGTTAAAAACATTATTTATTGCTAACTTTGCCACAGATATTTAAAATTAGTTGATATGGCAAAGAACTTTAACGCTCCATTCATTTTTGGCGTACGCGTAGAGGGCGATACCTTTACCGACCGTAGGGAAGAAACAGAACGCCTGAAGGCAAATTTCACTTATGGTATCAACACCATATTGATATCCCCACGACGTATGGGTAAGACCTCACTCGTTGACAAGGTATGCTCGCTTGTGGAAAGTGATGACATCAGAATAGCACATATTGACGCCTTTGGTTGCCGTTCGGAGATTGATTTTATCAATGCCTTTGCCACTGCCGTGGTTCGTGCCACATCGGGCAAATGGGAAGAATGGATAGAGAATGCCAAAGTTTTTCTGAGCAGATTCGTTCCCAAAATAAGTTTCGGACAAGATCCTCTGACGGATTTCTCCCTCTCTTTAGAATACAATGCAAGCAACAATACTACGGAAGAAGTGTTGCGTTTGCCAGAAACGATAGCCGAGGCAAAAGGTTGCAAGATAGTAGTTTGTATAGACGAGTTCCAACAGATAGGGGATTTCCCTGACTCCCTTTCGTTTCAAAAGAAACTGCGTGGAGTATGGCAGCTGCAGAAAAATGTATCGTATTGTCTATACGGAAGCAAACGTCACATGATGGAACAGATGTTCCAGAATCAAAGCTACCCGTTCTATCGTTTCGGAGACATGTTCTATCTCGGCAAAATCAGCGAGAGCGACTGGATAGAATATATCTGCGAAAGGTTTAGAGTTACAGGTAAACAAATTTCAGAAGAACTGGCAAAAGAAATATGCACTGTAACCGACAGGTATTCTTCCTATGTCCAGCAGTTGGCTTGGCTTGTATGGCTGAAAACACAAAACGAGACGACGGAGCAGGATTTGCAGTATGCTATCGACCGTTTGCTTGATGCCTGTGAACCTCTGTTTATCCAACAGACGGAAGATTTGTCGGCTTATCAGATGAACTTTCTTCATGCTATAGCAGATGGGGTGCATACAGGCTTTACACAGTCGGCAGTATTAAACAATTACCGTTTGGGAACGGCTGCGAATATCTCAAGACTGAAAAAGGCTCTTATTGAGAAAGATTTGATATTGGTAGACAAGCCGAAACATCTTGATATAAGCGACCCTATCCTTACCATGTGGCTCAGGAGAAGAGTGTGGAGAGTGTGAGAACGGGTGGCGGATATGCCTGCCGAGGGGAGCGTAAAGCCGCTATCAAGGTGTTGTAACTACCGTTAAAAGTGTTTGTAACTACCGTTGAAAGTATTTGTAACTACCGTTAAAAGTGTTTGTAACTACCGTTAAAAATATATTTAACTACGCTTAAAATACCCTCAGGCGACGTTCCCACTCCTTGCCGGTTAACAAGAGTCCCCCTGTTAAGTAGCTATTCACAATTAGTTTATACAAACAACAAAACATTTATATTTAAA
>ERZ808246.113-NODE-113-length-67018-cov-14.152442_pt1 | contig 67018 bp, 86 predicted proteins | sample MGYA00521083_ERZ808246 | MGnify/ENA primary metagenome ERZ808246 (study PRJEB31516, sample SAMN03275577) | gut metagenome | biome: mammalia-associated habitat; material: feces | host: Papio cynocephalus | place: Kenya | collected 2012-07-07 ... | reverse complement strand
TGGATGGTTGGGTTGTGGGCACAGCTGCGGACGGGTGCGATGGATATAAGTGACTGATGGATACAGTTTCTGGAGGGTGATCCGACCCGGTGGCAACTGGGGAAGATCGGCCTGTCTTAAACTGTATATTGAACAATGTCCGCACGCTGTGCCCGATTTTAGGCTTCGCAAGAGCGTTAGTGTATTCCGCAAGGAGCGTGGCACATGGTTGTAGGAGGACGATTGAGCCAGACTCATTTGCCGGCTGCCAGGATGCGTGAGCATACGGGCCGCCGGACATCATGGTCTGGAGAGTGAATGTGCTCCACTTGGAATACGACTCCTGTGCTGGGAGTGGGATGGCTTGCACGGCGGCATGGCACATGGGTGTAGAAGCCTGAGTCGCTAAAGGGTTGCCGTTCTGCAAGCGCGGGGCGGTGTGCGCCGCGAGGGATGGTGCAAAAAAAGGCCGCGTGGGTGACGCCTGCGGAACATGGTTGCAGGAAGGTGATTGTACCCGCCGCGTGACACGGGAAGCTGTCCGGAATGACATCGTCCCGTGGCATCGGGGAGCGGGTTCACTGAAAGAGGCGTCCTCCACGCGGGAGGTCCGTGTTCCCGGACGGATGGGTGCTGCCATGGGGACACCGCCGCGCATGGGTGTAAGTTGTTGATGCGTGTCCTGACATCCTGGACTCGGGGATGACTCAAGAGTGCCCAGTGATGGGCAAGCTTGGTCATCCACGAGTCGTGTGATTCAGGACAGCTGAAGGATGGTGTCCGGCAGGGCAGTGACGCTGCGCCGCGAGGGGGTTGGTTGTTGGAGGGACTTGCAGGACGGGAGGGTTCTGCAAGCCGTTGTTGAGGCTGGGGCGCTCAGAGGTTGGCCACGAGGGTGTCGTAGGCGGCGCGTGAGGTGAGGAGGGCGTTGCGCATGAGGCAGAGCGAGGGGTAGCCAGGGATGCGCTCGGGAGTCTTCTGGCGGTTGGCGGTGACGTTGCGACCGCGCCCACGGCTAATGCAGCCTACAGACTGTGTCTTGACGTAGCCGAGACCGCCGATGCGCCGCTTGCCTGTCTGTACGGCACGGAGAGAGTCGATGACGAACTCGTTGAGGGTGAGGAGGTCTTCTTTGACATTGACAATTGGGAGAACCTGCGTAGCCCAGGAGTGTCCGTTGTAGCCACGGTACAGATAGCGGTTGACAAGATTGACAGATGTGGTGAGCGTTGCGCCACGGCGACGGGTTGTGCGAGATTCAACCTCCTTCTGAAACGTTTTTATGCGTGTGGAGGAGAGAGAGATGGCGCTACCCTTGATGGAATAGCCGAGGAACTTGAACCAGTGGTCTGGGTCGAGGAGTTCCACTTTCTTGGGGTTGAGCGTCATCCGCATCTTGCCCAGCTCGTATGTGAGGATGTGCATTGCCTTTACATAGTCGGGGCCGATGAAGAGCATGTCGTCGGAGTAGCGGACGTAGAACCCGTCAAGACGGGAGAGCTGGTCGTCGATGTGGTAGAGAATCACGTCGGCGAGCCATGAGGCCACGGAGCAGCCCTGCTTGAGGGACTGGTATTTCTCGGCGAGAACGCCCTCGGGGGTGAAATAGACGTCGGAGTGGTAATAGCCGCGCAGGACATCAATAAGGGCGGAGTGGCCGTGGCGCTGCTCGACGCGGTCGAAGGCGCGGTCGATGAACTCAAGCGGCACGGAATCGAAGTACTTGGAGAGGTCGGACTTGAAGCCGAGCACTCCGTCGGGCGATTCAGTGGGGCGGCTCATGCGGCGCGAGCACTCCTGGACGACACGCCCGCAGCCGACGCCCTTGAGGTAAGAGCGGCACTGCGGGTGGACCATGTCGGGCATAAGTTCGAAGAGGAGGTCGTTGGCGACGGAGAGCAGGACGCGGTCGGCAGGCTCGTTGACGTAGACGGTGCGGAACTCGCCGTTGTCCTTTGGGATAAGGGCGGTGCGGGGCGGCATTATCTGGTACTTGCCGTCACGGATGCGCCGGTACATGAGGGAACGCGCCGCCGGGGTTGTGAGGCGGCGGAGAGTGGCCTTGGAGATGTCCTTGTCAAGCCCTTTGGCGATGGCCTGCTGCCAACGCTCGGGAGAGAAGAACATCTGGAGGATTTTGTCTTGTTTTTCCATAATTCTGATGTTTGTTTGGTTAATGGGACTTGCGGGGCGGCGCGCCCCGCAAGCGGTTTGGGCTTGGCTGCGGCCCGTGGCCGGGTGCCTGGTTGTAGGGAAGCGATTGGAGAGCTTGACGTGAAGGTCGTCTGCCAGACGGAAGGCAGGAAGACGACCTTGCATTGCGAAGCTCTGCATGAAGGAGGCCGCGCCGCCGCAGCCGGGGCGGCAGCCCCGCGAAAGGCTACCGCCTGCGCCACTCCTCGACCTTCTTCTCGACGGAGATGCCGGAATCGGAGATGAGCTGCTTCATGGCGCCGAGAAGCTCCCAGCCCTCACACTCGCGGGCGAGCCTCTCCATGTGTTCGAGCGACTGCCGCTCGGAGGGGTGGCCGGAGAAGCGCGCGCCGTGGAAGAGGATGAGGTTCTTCATCGTGAAGTAGGCTCCCGCGCCCTTGTAGGCGTCGATGAACGCCTTGGCCATCTTGGTGGTCCAAGGCATGCGCTTGCGCAGGCGGTTGAACCGCCGGACGGCGTGGAGAAGGTCCTGCGGGGTGTCGGCGAGGCTGATGGCCACGCAGGCGTCGGAGACTGGGGCGTAGAGCTTGGCCTCAAGCTCGTCGGTAAAGATGTTTTCGCCACAGACGCGCTTGTAGGGGCGTCTCTTGCAGTGGCGCACCTTCAGGCCGTCGACGAGGCGGTCGAGATGGGCGATGTAGTCGTCGGCCATCTTCTTTGCCACGTTGCGGTTGAACCAGCGGTTGCGCTCGCGGAAGGAGGCCGTGTCGCCGTGTCGAGCCATCTTGGCCTGGGCGAGAAGCTCGCGCTCAAGCATGCGCCACGAATAGTTGTAGCCGTGGTGCTGGACGGCTTCGGTGAAGTCCTTGTACCACGACGGGATTTGGCGCAGGATGCGGAACATCTGTGCCATCACCCAGCGGCGGTAGAGCTGCGGGGAGTTGATGTAGCCTCCCGAGGCAATCTTGGCGAAGACTGGGTCGTCGTCAAGAACCTGCGAGGGGACGCCGTCGTCGACACGGACAATCATGTCGTCGCCCATGGGGAAATAGTTGGAGACGTCGACGCCCGCCGCCTTGAGGGCCGCGATGCGGTCGGCGGCTGTCTTGCGCCCCGGGCGTGGGGATGCCGCGCCGTTGGAGGATGAAAGCTCGCTGAGGGTGAACTCGCCTGAAATCATAACGTTTCTTTTCATAATTCTTTAAAATTTAATGATGTTAATAATATTGGTTAAAGTGAAGGGTGAGGTGCGGAGCGCACCCCTACCCCATTTTAGGCTAAGACTCCTCGAAGTCGTGGCAAGAAGCAGTGTTGAGACCTGTCTGTTCGTCGTGAAGAGAACATAGATAAGTGTGGTAGCCTGCACAATGGCAGTGCTTGCAATCTTCGCATGTTGCCATAATTGATAAGTTTTTTTTGATGGTTGATAATGTTTACTGTTTCTCTATGATCAGTGGCTCTATCCACTCGCGGAGGATGACGAGGTCCCTGTCGTCGGGGGACTGCCAGAACCAGCTGCCCCACTCGTCATTCCAGCGGAGCTGGCCGGAGCGGAGCATGAGCAGGACGTAAAGCTCAAGACGGCAGCGAGCCGTCTCGCGGCTTTCGCCGTAGAGCATGTCGTCGTCGGAGAGGGCACGCTCGGGGAGAGCCTTGAAATAAGTCCTGCGGTGGGATTCGGACCGCTCGGAGGGGACGGAGTGCTTGTAGACGGCATACCAGACTTTGATGTCGGAGAGGATGTCCGCCTCAAGCATGGGCGGGACCTCGACCTGCGAGAGGTCAACGGGCTTGCCGTCAACGCGCAGCGTGCGCCTGGCGAGGTTGACGGTGAAGCGTGAGCCTGCCTCCACACGGGAGACGATGGCCCGGATGAAATCCGTGTGTGTCATAATGTATAAAATTTTGGTTTGAATTGAAGGCGGGCGATGGCCCGCCTGTGGTCAAGGCTCAGAAATGGTAGTCGAGGACCGCGCCGACGTGGACCGGCTGGTTGTCTTCCAGCGTGTCAAGCCACTCGAGCAGCTCGCAGGGATAGACGGCGCGGTCGCCGGACCATCCGGACAGGCAGAAGAGCGTCCAGACGCCGCCCACGCGGTTGACGGCGTGGAGCAGCCGGAAGGTGTCGAAACGGCCGCTGCCCTCAAGCTCGTCGAGGGCGCGGCGGATTTCCGCGAGCCAACGCCCGCGCACCTCAAGGAGAGCCTTGCGCCCCTTGAAGACAAGAACGTCACGGCTGCCGCCGCGCCTGAACAGGAGCGGGAGCAGCCCGTCCGGGGACATGAGGTCGTTGACACGGCTTTCGCGCCCGTCGCCCTCAAGCAAGTCGCAATAGTCGAGCTTGTTGTCGAGGTCGTTGTAGAAATCGCTCTCCGTCGCCCACTCGCAGCTGCTGAGGGGCTTGTCGCTGAGTTGGATAATTGTGCTGTGCATAATTCTAAAAGTTTTGGTTGTTGGCGCGCAGTCCTTGGCTGCGCGTTTTTAGGGCTTAACGAGACTGCGACAATCTTACACCTTGGCTGTAAGCCATTTGTGGAAATCGACGATGAACTGACGGTCATGCCGTGTTTGGCGAAGGAACCAAGCCTTGCACACAAGGACGTTGCCTATAAAGCCGCAGCCCGTGTAGAAAAGGGAGAGGTTTATGTCGCGGATGTTGGGGGCGATAAAACTGTAGTTGTCGAGGCGGTATTTCTCCGCCGAAAGGCGGTCGTACTCGGCCAGGGATTCGGAATGTGTCATAATTCTTGATGTTGTTATGGTTTATAGAGAAGGGAGCGGGAAGGCTCCCCTTGTTTTCAGGCCGCAGCGTAGCTTTTGGCTACCTTGTAGATTTCTTTGAGGTCATCCTCGGACAAAGTGTGGAACCAGTCTCTTGCCGCGTCGAGAAACTCATCGCAGGACACCTGGCGGTCATCCTCCAGCCAGTTACAGCACAGATCGAGACACTCGTCATAGGACCAGTCCGTGTATCCGTTGCCACTGGAAGGCCATCCGTCGGAGGACAGGCCGCGCCCAGGAGGCGTGAACGTGTAGGTTTCCGTGCAGTGCTCTATCAGGTGACAGACAAAGCGGCAGCACTTGAGCACGTCCTCCTTAACGGTGAACTCATGGTCGGTATGAGGCTCGTAGTAGCCGCACGACACGTTGATGCACGACGCGGCCACTCCGTTGCGTCTCAACGCCTCCACGTCCGTCATAAGGCCGTCGCTCTCGCAATAGCCCCATGTCCCGCAGTCCGCGTCCTTGATGAACTCCTCAGAGCAGATTGGGTCAAACGATATTCTCGTAACCATGTCGCTGTTTCCCCGCCTGTCTATCTGTGCGCAGAATCTGCAATCGGAGAAGAACGACACGTTGACGGCACTTGAGCCAACGCAGCCGATTTCCTCTCCCGCGAAGAAAGCGCACTTGATGTTGTCGTACTCCTCAAGGCAAGAGAGGGCTATGAAGATGCCGTTCTTGTCGTCAGCTCCCAGGCCGCACTGCTTTCTCGTCTTCGGCGAATATCCCATGATAACGCCTCCGTCGTCTACGCAGGTGAAGTCCTTTGGATGAAAACTCTGCACCTGGTCCATGTGCGCACAGAGACAAGCGTAGCTGTCTGCCTCGCCCTTAGTGACGAGGAGGTTGCCGCTCTCGTCCTGCACGACCACAGCTCCAGGCACATTGTTCTTGATGTGTCTCTTGATGAAACGCCGCATCTTTTTCTCTTCCATGCTTGGAGAGAAAACGCAATACAGACTCTTGAGCAAGTCAAAATTCAGTTCTTTCATAATTCCAATAGTTTTAAACGGTTGTACTTGGAAGGCAGGGAGAGTGTTCTCCCCGCCTTGGTTCAGGCCACGAGAACGAGGGCGTGGCTTGCGCGAAACGCTTTCTCGTCCTCAAGCATGGATTCCTCGCTGCAATAGCAGCGGCCGGTAATCTCGGAATGGAGGGCGAGGTCGGCGAGGATGTAGTCGCCATCGTACTCGCTCCACTCGGCATCATCATACGGAATGTTGTCCTACATGCTGTCGCTATGTACGGAGTCGTTTCCAAGGATATATCCCTGAAGATAATCGGAGTAGACGCAATCGTCCTTGAACTGCCAGTCGCCGTTGTAGTCCTTCACGCAGTCGTCAACAAGGAAATTGTCGCTTCGGGAATCAACATAGACACATTCGTCACAGTAGAGGTAAGAGTCCTCCCGGTCAGACCAGCACCAGTCACTGTCGCGGCTGGCCCTGTCGCCGTTGATGTCGATGCGATTCCCTCTGTAGATGGCGTTGGAGACCTGTCGGTCGTGGCACCAGTCCCCGTAGTAATCGTCATAGGTGGAATCGGCCTCGTCGATGTACTCTTCATTCCATTCGGACCAGTTGCCTTCCGGCTCAAGCTGTCCGTCTGTCGTGTTGAGTTCATACGAGTACTGACAAGAGGGGTCGTTGTGGGCAACATTGCAGTCCATGTCGTAATAGACAAAGGAATCCTGGTAGCTGAGAGGCTCGTCGTAGTCGAGGCTGCATTTGATGTGAAGGTCGATGTCACGCATGGACTCCCCGTCGTTTCTGACGAAGTTCTTGTTGTCGTGGCAGTCGGCTCCGACACGTTTGTAGCCGTCGATTTCGCCCGCCTTGATGAGCATATCCACAAGAATCTGCTTCAACACGTCATCCTGGCCGGAAGAGTACTGGCGCTCCGCGAGCCGGTAGTGGTTGTCTTCGTCATCCCATACATCGGAATAGACGATGCAACGCGCCACGATAAGGCCGTTCTCGCTGGTGAGGTACGCCGCCTTGCAGCTTATGGCATCGCGATAGAAAGACCAGTAGTCCTTGTCAGTCATGCAGCTGCCAAAGTCGCCATCGCACTTGCGGCTGTCGTATATGTCAGAGAAATTGTCGTTGACATGGAGAGTGTATCTCCCTGCCCCGACAACCTGCTCGGCATAGCTCTGCCACTCCCGCGCAAACTCCTCGCCTATCCAGCGTTTCATCTGCTCGGGCATCACGCCGGCGAGCGGGCCGTCCTCGATGCACTTGGAGATTAGCTTGCCTGCCTTCATCTTGAAGGCCTTGCCGCCTCTCTCCATGTTCTCGTAGCGGATAGCCCTTGTGTCGCCGTCGGCGCACAGCCCCTTGAAATTGTCAAGGCGCAGCGTGGGCGAATACAGGGTGTAGGAAAAAGTGTTGCCGAAATACAGCGGATAACCCGCGTTGCACTTGCCGGACCACATGGTATCGCAGTAAGTGGCATCGCCAAGCATCAGCTTGACGAAACGCTTGAACTCATCCATGCCGGTGGCGCGGAGATAGTCGCAATTGTACTCCCTGCCGTGCTCTTTGGCTGTCTTCTTGAACCAAAGCCACCACTTGAGCAGCTTTCTGTCCTTGAGGCAGGCCAGCAAGATTTTGTTCTTGCGTGACTTGGCTCCGTTTCCATGTTCAACGACCCCGAAGATTTGCTTGAACTCGTCATAGTTCTTGAAACTCTTAATGTAAATCATAATTCGATATGTTTGATTGGTTGATAATTGCAAATCCCCATCAGTGGAAACGGAGATTTGTTTAAGGCTTAACGCTTGTCGAACATGAGCATATCTACCATGCGGTAGAACGTCTGCTCGTCGTTTTGGTTGTAGAGAAAACTGATGAAACGACGGCGGTCGTCCATGCGCAAGGCGCGGTAATAGTCCTTGAAGTCAGAGAAATTGCCGTTTACCCATGAGGACATCATAACGTCCATCATCTCAAGCTCGTTGGATCACTCGTAGGCTTTAGCCTGCTGCAAGAGAGTCTTGCTTCTTCTTTTTGCCATAATTCAAAATGTATTAAATGGTTTGTACAAAGAAGGCACGTCCAATTGAGGACGTGCCAGGTTAAGGCTTAGATGCCGAGAGGATTGTCGGAATATTTCCAAAACTCCTCGATTTCTTCCTGTCTGGAGAGGATGGGGTGAGGAAAAGTCCCGTCGTTCCACCAATTAATATTGGGGACATAGAAGAAAATTGTATTGCCAATACGCTTTGTCCAAGCGTCCACGATTGTTCCGTTCTCTGCCATCTTCAGTGGTTTTGCTCCTGCCGGCACTTGATTTGGGTGATACACCATCACACGCTTGAGGAGCTGAAAACCGCGTCTGTTGACAAGGCCGCAGCGGTCTGCCCCGTTGCCTATGTGCTCATACTCGAACCCGGCATATTCAGCCCACGCGAGAAAAGCACGGATTGAATCAAAGGACTGGAAATTGTAAAAATCCTGTCCCGTCACTTCTACGGCGTAGCGGCGAGGCTCGCCGTATGGGTCTTTTGAACCCTTGCCGTAGATACGGACTCTTGTTAAAGGTTCGGGCGCAGAGTAAGGAATGACCCACCGGCGCACGTTGAGCGGGAAATATATTCCCTGCCCTCCTCCTGAGCCGTTGCAGCCCCATGTCCATACCATATTGACGGCACGCCCGACAAGAGCAAAACGTGATGCGTGGAAAGTGTGGAACGAGCCGCCCGACGTGGAGAAAGACTCTCCATCAGTCCATGAGCTGCCTCTCTCGCACACGTTCAGCAGGTGGAATTTGCTATCATGTTTCTTGTTGAAAGACTCGGCTATCACGGCATGTGCGTAAATGTCATAGCCGTCAGAGAACTCAACCACGTCGCCGACTTGCGGCTCGGGGCTGTTGGAGTTGTAACGGGAGAGAAATTTCTTCTCCACTGACTTTGCTACCTCGTAGTTACGCAGCATGGGGTCGATGCCTTCCATCTTCTTGTAGAAGTCGGAGTTGATATAGTAGTCGTTCCATGTCTTGTTGCGCTCTGCAAACTGTCTGTAATTTTCCATAATTCTTTAATTTTAAGTGGTTGATAAATGTAGTCCGTGCTTTTATACGCACGGACATTTTGAGGCTGGCTTACCACTCGGTGCGGACTATGCTGCCGCCTTGCAGACGGTACCATGCCATCGCGTCGGGATGTTGGATACCGTTCCACTTGCCGTTTTTCCATTCCTGGACACCGTCGCAGCGGATGCGCTGACATTTGAGCTTGTACTCCTTTTCGTCGTGCCACATTGTGAACACGTTGCCGACATAATACTTGGCAGCGTCGAACGGCTCAAGGTTGATGTAGGTTGTGAACTGGTCCATGATGCCGTCCTCGCTCTTGAGGTAGACCGTAACGAGCGTGCGCTTGATTTGCATTTCCATAATTCTTGTTTTTAAGGGTTATACAAAGAACCCGCGCCGAGAGCGGCACGGGCGGTTGAGGCTCAAAGTGTGAACACCTTGACGCGGTGCCAGTCGTGTCCCGGCATACGCATTGCGTAGCATGTGCCGTCGGCAAACTCAATCTTGTTGCCGCAAGCGTTGGTGACTGGGTTTTTCTCTGTGGCTAATGCCATTACTTGATCTCTTGTCATAATTCTGTTAGTTAGTTGGTTAATTATCGTACTGCCTGGGGTTAGGCTCACGCGACGCGCCCGAGGTTCTCAATCCCCGCGTTTTCTGTGCGGAAATAGGCGGGATGTGCGGAGGGGTCGGTCATCGTGGGGTCGATGTAGAAGAACATCTGCTCTTTCTCCACGAACGTGAGGTCCATGTCGTTGACCTCACCCTCGGTGTAGAACAACACGTCGTAGCCAATCCGCTCAAGGTGGGCGAGGACGTATTCAAACGCCTCCTCCTCATGGAAGGCGTAGACATTGAAATTCCAGACATAGTAGCCGGAGCCGCTCCACAGCGACACTTTATAAAGGAATGTGCCGCAGTCTTTAGTGTTGATTGTTGTCATAATTCTTGATGCTTGGTTAATAGTCCGTGTGCAGAGGCACACGTTTTTTTGCTGAGGCTCACACCGCGAACTCGTCAAGGAAGACGACAAGAACAAGGTTGCCGCCGTCCTGCATGATGCGGTGCGTGTCACGGGACACTTTCTTTGCAAGATACTCCATCAGAGGGCTCGCTTCTGTGAAATTGTCGTTTGACCATACGGCGAGGTACACGCCGGGGGCGAGCGTCACCCCTGTGTCACCTCCCACGAACTGACGCGAGTCTGCGGGTTTTTCCACTGCGAACATGGCACACTCGGCATTGCTCAAACCACTTACAAGAAGCTTGTTGAACAAGTCTATCACTTGGATTTTCCGTAATTCTTTCATATTGTTGTATGTTTTAAATTATTGTTGTTCCGTGCGGGGACTCGAACCCCGAGCGCGCCGACCGCTCACGGATGATGAACGCTAAAGACTTTGTGACAGGGACTTTATTGCCTCTTAATCGTCTTTCTCAACGCACGCGTCAATGGCCTTAATTTTGCTTAAATCTTCCATAATTCTGTATTTTTGAATTGGTAAACAAAGAGAGCCTACCTTGAAAGGTAGGCTTAATTTCGGCTTAGATTCCATTCTTGCGAATGTCACCCAATCTTAACGGCACTATAACAAGCATTGAAGAAACCACTGTAACGAGAAATGTTACCGCAGAAACCTCAATTGTATTGCGCAGGGTAAGCGCAACGTCAATGTCACTAAGAGTGAACGTGCGGCTTAGGTTTATAAGGTCTGCCACAAAAAGCGGCAAAACATTAACACAGAAAAACGCACTAAACACGAATAAAGCGCACAAAAGTGTAATTAAAGATTTTTTCATAATTCTGTAAATTTTGGTTCGTATGGTGCAGGGACAGCACGCGCAATTATCGTACTGCCCCACATTTTCAGGCCATATAGGCTACCTTTAGAAACCTCCCGTCATAACCGAGAAACTCCACATGACTGTAAAGCTCCTGCATTTCGCTGAACACTATTTCCATAACTTTCTTGCTCTCACATTTGATTGTTCTTGTTGCCATAATTCTTTGTTTTTTTGGTTTGTAATTGAACCCTGCCGGAAAGCAGGGCTTTTAGGCTCGTTGTCACTCCATCCACGCGCCGCCGTGGAATGACAAAATGTGTCCGTTCCACTCGCCGCGCCAATGTCCGTTGTGAAAATCCGTTGTCTCCACCTCGGCACAGAATGTCGTGCCGTCGCTCAAAATCACCATTTCTTTTTCCATAATTCCGATATTTTAAGGGTTGTAATTATCGTACTGCCCAGGATTTTGGGCAGCGTTCAGGCCCGAATTTTTCCAAGCACAATTATCGTACTGCTCAACATTTCACGTTGCAGCCGAGCATCAATTTTTCCAAGCGGAGTGTAGAGAGGTAGAAGGCACGGAAGAACCGCGTGCCAATTCTCGTGCTGCTCCAGAAACGCCACAGCAGGAGGGCGTAAACAAGTCCAAGCACGGAGGCAGTTATCGTACTGCTCAGGATTAGCACGCACGGGAGGAGTTGGATGTTTCCAAGCACAATTGTTGCGCTTGTTCTCATAAATTGTTTGTTTGTCATAATTCTTGATGTTTGATTGGTTTGTGGAAAGGCGCACATATTGGTGTGCGCCCTTGTTCAGGGTTTGCGCTCGCGGTGGGCGTTGACGAAGGCGATGCAGCCGTTGCAGATGTTGGTGTTGTGACGGGAGGCTTGCCAAGGGGTGATGACAAATTCTTCTCTCCTTGCATTCTCGAAACCTCCTACGGACATCACGCTTTTTCCGGCATATACTGTGACGTGAATGCTGTGTTTGTAGCCGCCAGTGTCAATATCCATGTTGATGCTCGAGTCGCCGAATGTGGTGAGCTGGGCTGTCTGTAACTTGGCGAGGAGCTGCTTGATGTGCTCCATCTCGTGTAATTCTGATTTTGTCATAATTCTTTGCTTTTAAAAGTTATTAGGAGGCTGCCAGTTGGCAGCCGAGGTTCAGGCTTTTAGAACCATCTGTCGCGTATGTACAACAGGAAATTCTTTAACATACCCATATATGGCTTGCGGGCCGAGTAACAAAAGTTAGAATACATAGCCTTATTTATAAGGCCCATATTAAATTGCGTCTGGCAATTCTCAATTTCTGAGTACATTGCCCATTTGTTTACGTTTGTCGTTTCCATAATTCTGTATTTTTTAATTGGTTAATGTAGGAGCTGCATGAATGTCACCACGCACGCAGCCATTGCCAAGGAGCCGCGCTCTCTTTGCGCGTCCGTCATCGAACGTCATACCGTATTGCATGACGTGCCCCCTCGGGACAATTGTCAGCAACTCAAATTGAGATGCCAGCGAGTAGCCGTCCCGTATTCCTCGCACGTTTTCGCGGTTATCATAACCGCACGCCGCGCACATACATGCGCTGTCAGGCTCTGCGTACAACCTTAATACGTATTGCTTGTTGTCTTGACTTGCTCACACGGATTACGCAATAAATATCCGTGGCAGCTTTACCGGTATCACCAGCCGGAGAGGCAGCTGCGATTCCTCCACCCTGGCACACGCGGGGTGTGTGCGCGTGTCAGTGTAAGAATATGAATTATGAATCCTCCGCCCCCGTCTTCGCGGTGCAGTTCTGGAATGTCGGTAATAGTCCAGTCTTCCAGCTTGCACCGTTCCACACGGGGACGGCGGGCACAAGTCCCTTGCCGGGGTCTCGGCGTTTCCGCTGCCCGGTTTTATTCTCTTGTGTCCCTTTGTGCAATAAATAAAAATCGATGTTGTGTTACTCAGTGTTAGCCGTGGTGCCAATGGGCACCACGTTGCCACCCCCTCACCGCTTTGAGGTCCTGAATATAGGAGGGGGAAAAGTAAGGGTATAAAAATACGGCACACTCTATTTGTTAAGAGTGTGCCGTAACAGAAGGCCGGGACAAGTCCCGGCCCTGGGGTGGTGCCGTTAAAGCCGTGCTTTAAGCGCGGCCCGCTGCTCGGGCGTCATATATGCCAACATAGCAAATATATCGTTCGTGGCCTTTGTCTCCTCCGCCTTTTCGGCCTTGGTTTTGGCAAGTGCCTTGCGGCCCGTGGTGTAGTCCTTGTAAAGGTCCCGTAACAAGGCCTTCATGCGGTCCGGCGTGTCAATAACCCGGTTATGATATGCCTTGCCGTTGTCGTTCACCCACTGGACGAACGCCGCCCCATCTTCTTTATTTGCCGCGAAGTCAGCCACCGCAAGGCGTATGATGTTTGCTTGAGCCTCCTTGTACTCGGTGTTTTCCTTCAATAGATAGGAGGTTTGAGCCTCCTTGAAGGCCGCAACAATACGGGCCTTGGACTTGCCGAGGAGGTGAAGGCGGCACCCATTCACGGCCGCTTTCTTTGCCTCCGGCGTGGGGAGGCTTTCAGCGTCGGCCAAGCAGCGGGCCTGGCGCTCGTCCTCCTCCTTAAGGAGTTCACGCCCCTTTTTGTTGAGGGCTGCAAGATAATCAGAAACGCGGAACTCGTTTGCGCTCTCGCTGTTGTTCACGTTGTTTGCGCTCTCGCTTGTTGCTACGTTTGTAGCGTTCATTTCTTTTTTCATAATTGTAAATTTTTATTAGTTGGTGTTTATCGTATGTGCGCCCCGGTGCTGTATGCAGCACCATCAGGGGCAAAAGGTGTCAGTGTTAAAAGAACGATTACACCTATATAAATGCAATTGGCACGCCATAAAAGTATTATATACATTTATTAACACATGGATAACGCATTGATTTTCAGCAAGTTATAATTTATTATTATTGCATATTTATGCAATGTATGCCATTGTGACAGACGTTTAACTTAATTTTTTTAAATTTGTCGGTCCGTGTCACTGACAAATGGACAAATAATACAATGTTTAACATTTATTTACAAATAGAGTTTTCCTGTAACGTATTTATAATTTTACATAACATTCTGATTTTCAATGAGTTACGCGTTTTTATAATATTTAGGTTTGCGTGGAACATTTTGGCGAGTTTTCTTGCGTTTAACATATATTATATTAAATAATATTCGGATTTGATGTATTTTACAGGGGGTAGCCCCCTGACGCGAGACTGGCCGCCCCCCAAGTCACCATTTTCAAAAATTTTTTCTGATTTTTTCGGTTTTTTGTTTTGTTTTGTCGTTTTTGTGTTTCGTTTTGTTATCGAATGTAAAAATTTGTAAAAATGAATATTTATACATTTTGGAAGTGTTAAAAACGGGAGGATGATTGGGTTTCTTTTTTTTACGGTTTTGTGTTTTGACTTTGTTTTGGTAGTACTCACCTTGTATGTAGGGCAATGTTTCATTTGATGTAGTTAAAAGTGTATGGTTTAGTATAGGTTTTACGGTGTGTTGTGTAGTATTGAAGGAATATATTGGGTATCTTTGATGTGCAGGTATGTATGAAGGGTGAGGGGACGGAAGGTTCATTTGTTCACGTTCCGCGTGTTTGTCGGGGCATAGGGTTCATGGTTTGTGCATTGCGATGTATGTTTTGGCCTTGTTTCCGCGTTTTTCTGGAATGGCGTCGCGCATCGGTGTCCTGTCTGTGGATTCGCTGGTGTTCGGTTCGGTTTGGTTCTGCGTGTTTGGGTCGGCGGCGGTTGTTACGGGCTGCGTCCCTTTTGTGGCGGATATTTTTTTTGTTTATTTTTTTCATGTTTGTATGAGTAAGAAGCTTGCGAATAAAAAACTTAGAGGTTATTATGAGTTTTGTCCTGTCATTTATCCGCGTCTGCTGTGGGTGTCGGTGGGTCAGAGACCTGGTGACATATCGGGGATGTTTGTCGGCAGGGACGGAAAGGACCTGGACATCGGCCAGACGGGCGGTGACGGCAGTGTTGACTTTTGCGGGCTGGCCGTTTTGGAGGTAGAGCGCAGGAGTGACGGCAGGCGTGGAGAGCTTGTCGTGTTCAAAAGAAGCAAGGACATGACGATGAGCGTGTGCTGCCACGAGGCTTCCCACGTCTGCGACGCTATTGAAGAGGCCATAGGCATGGAGCATGGCGGAGAGGCGAGCGCGTACCTTCTGGGCTGGATAGCGAGCTGCATAAACAGGGCGCGGCTCGGTGACGGCCCGTTTGTTGAGATGAAATGAAAGAAAGAAGATGTTGGGATGAAAAAAAAAGAATGAAGCTATGACGTTAGAGGAGTATTTTCGTCTGCCTTACAAAGAGCGTGAGGCCATAGACACGAGGATGTGGTTTAATGCCTTGATGGATATGGTGAGGAACATGGGCAAAATCAAGTACAAAGTCTTTCCCAAGGAAACTTTGGAGAAGACAGTAGAAGACGGTCGGCGAAAGAAAACAAATAGCCCCCCAAAAAATGAAAAAAAGACAATTCTACAAAAAAATAAAAATATGAATGACGAGAGGTTGAAGAGGGGGACTGCCTTGCACGACTGCCTTAAAGAGCATCTGAACAGGGTGGAAAATGCCAAGTCCGCGTTCTTCATGGAGGGTTTAGGCAAAGCCCTGTATGAGGTAGCGAACACTGACGACGATTTTTACGCGGGTCTGAAAAGCCTTGTGGATGAGAGCAGGGAGAGACTACGGAAGGAGTATGAAGCCTTGTAGGCAGTGATGCCATATACGATAGTAAGGAAATAAAAAATAAATATATAAAAAAGCTGTTATGATTGAACAGGAAAAGATAAAAGAGGGTGTTTGCGTGTGTTTCCCCATAAGAGCCAGGGTCACTGACATGTTGGACGAGAGAGGTCTCAAGACCGTGGAGCCATACGAGACGTGCGTGCGGACCGCCGACGGCATGCTTGTGAGGCTGCACAGCCACGGGACGCTACTCTGGATTGTCAACGACATTTCTGACGATAGGGTGTCCTTGACGTTGACGGCTGGAGATGCCAGACTGACTGTCACGAAGGATTATCTCGCGTCTTACGGACGCATTTACATAAGGAGAGAGGAAGACGGCGACAAGGAGCCGCTGCATGAGCATGACGGAAATACCACGGATGGCAATGCAGGCCGGAATGGCGATGAGGGCTGCCGCCGCGACCTTGACCGGGCTATCAGCAATGCCGAGGACGTGGCTACTGCGCGGCAGGTGCTCACGGGCATAGCGGAGTGGATGAAGAGCGGCAGGGTATGGCCATTGAAGGAGGAGCCTTTCTGTGATGTCTGGCTTAACGGCGTGGTTTCGCATATCTGGGACTGTATGATCAACGGGCATTATGAAATGAATCCTGTGGAGAGAGTGGACATCCGCGCCGCAAGTATAGTGGAGAGAATAAAGGCAATGTGTCATGGGCAGTGAGAGAATCGGCCAAATGAGCGGACGGGCGTGTATGGAGACGGACAAGATATACAACGAGGACTGCCTGGTGGGTATGCGCGGCATCGCGGACAAGAGCGTTGACGCGATAATAAGCGACCTGCCCTATGGCGTGACGCGCAACAAGTGGGACAACGTGATACCCCTTGAGCCGATGTGGAACGAGTTTAACAGGGTGATAAAGGACAGGGGCGCGGTGGTGCTGTTCTCGCAGATGCCGTTCACTGCTATACTCGCCGGTAGCAACCTGAGCATGCTCAAATACGAGATAGTGTGGCGGAAGAGCAACAGTACGGGGTTCCTGAACTCCAGGCACGCGCCGTTGCGCTGCCACGAGAACATCCTCGTGTTTTCCAAGTCGTGCGCGTGCAACGTGGCGGACAAGGAGAAGGCCATGGTGTTCAACCCGCAGATGGAACACGGCCACATGCCATACGCGGCAAAGAGGCGCGTGCCGAGAAACTCGAACTGGGACGTGGGGAGCATGAAGGAGGTGGTGACGGAGAGCGGCGGAGAGCGTTACCCCACAGACATCGTTTGTTTCCCGAACGACAAGGACACGGTGCATCCCACGCAGAAGCCTGTGGCTCTTCTGGAGTGGCTTGTGCGGACGTACACGGACGAGGGCGGCCTTGTGATGGACTGCTGCATGGGCAGCGGCACGACGGCTGTGGCGTGCGTGAACACGGGCCGCAGGTTCATAGGCTTCGAGACTGACGTGAGCATGTGGAACGTGGCTTGCGGGCGCGTTGAGAAGGCAGTGAGGGAGAAGAAGGAGAGGCTGTTCAATTCTGAATGAAACATTTAGCGGTTGAGTTTTTTTTTGTGAAACGGTTGAAGATTTTTTGTGTAGACAATATATATAACGAATAAGTAGGTATTCAAAATTAAAATACAAAGATTATGAAAAGAAATTATATTACCAGCGGCACTGTCGGTGCCGTGATGTCGGTGCTAACGATGACGTCGTGCCATCCGGCGGCTCCCGATGCGGACGAGGAGGCGGTGATTGTGAAGAAGCCGTGGTTTTTCGGGCACGGCGGCGTTGAGGACAAGCCCGTACAGAGCGGCCTGACATGGTGTGTTTCAAGTACAGAGGTGGTTGCCTTCAAGATAGTGCCCGTGAGACATGAGGTGTTTCTTGATGACCTATTCTCCGACGACAACACCCCGTTGGACTTTCACACGGTAGTGATAACCCAAGTGGAAAAGGGCAAGAGTCCAGTCCTGTTGCAGAACTACGGGCAGGACTGGTTCAAGACGAACCTCTACAACTATTTCTGCAACCTTGTGCGTGACCATATCTCCCAGCACAGTCCTTTTGACTTGATGTCGAACCGGGAGGTGCTCAATGCCATTGACAAGAAGATACTGAAGCAGATGCAGGACTATGTGTCTGCCCTGTCAAAGGCGAAGGAGATGCCTGTTGTCATCAAGGACGTAATAATAGGCAAGGCCACGCCCAACAAGGAACAGCTCGCCGAGATGAACCGCACGGCGAAAGTCGTGCAGGCGAAGCAGACGCAGGAGAGGGAGTACGAGGTACAGTTGGCCAGGGAGAAGGCGGAGCGTCAGAAGGCCGTTGCCGACAAAGCATACATGGACGAGATGCACCTTACTCCACAGCAGTTCGTCCAACTGAAATGGGTTGAGACAGTTGCGGCGAAGCAGGGAGCCAACATAGATGTGCTTGTCGGTCCTGCTGAGAGCATGTGGAACATCAAAAGAAAGTGACCGCGATGGAAAAGATAGTGATAGAGCTGTGCGGCGGGCGGATGCCGGAGAAGGCGCACGGTGCCGACGCGGCCTATGACGTGTTCACAAGAGACGACATTGAGCTGGAGCCGTACATGAGGACGGCCATATCCCTCGGTTTCAAGATGCGGCTGCCGGAGAACCTCGCCGCCGTGATACAGCCCAGGAGCGGCATGTCGCTCCTGGGGATGGCATGCAAGGCGCGTACTGAAGGCGGAGACGTGGACACGCGTGTTGACGCAGACTTGCTTGTCGGCCTTATAGACAGCGGCTACACCGGCGAGGTTCATGCCATTGTGCGTGTGGGTTGCTGGATGCTTCTTGGCGGGCTGAAGAGCTGCCACAGGGTCTATATCCCGGCAGGCACGAAGATAGCCCAGATGCGCATTGTGAGGATTCCCCGGACGGAGTTTGTGGAGGGTACTGTCGGAAAGGACACGGAAAGGGGCGACAACTGGTCAAACTCGACAGGCGTGAGATAAGGGCGTTTTCCTCGTCTGTTCTCAAGGCTTTTTCGTTTTTTTTCTAATATAAAGGAGGTTGCCCCGAAGGCCAAGGGGACGTAGCCCGGTGAGCCAGAGATTGCCACCGCCGTACAACGTAGACAACGGGTGCTGGCACGGACGCATGACTTGAAGGAATAACATACCACCGTGCATTTTTACATAAACGAGTAAAGAAGATGAACGAGATAGTGTTTAGAGGTGCTGACAACCAGGCACTGACGACAAGCTTGCTGGTTGCAGAGACGTTTGGCAAAGAGCACAAATATGTGTTGGAAGCGATACGCGAAATATTTGCGAAGGCTGAAAAAACGGCTTTCGTTGAAAATCAGCAACTTACCAAGATGTTCGCGCTTACGGAAGTTGATAAGCCGATGCCTGTTGGCGGCGGTATGAAGAAGATGCCGGTGTATGTGATGAACCGCGACGGCTTTACGCTGCTCGCGATGGGTTTTACAGGCGAGAAGGCTTTGGCGTTCAAACTTGAATACATCAAGGCGTTCAACAGTATGGAGCAAGAGATACGCCGTACGAACGGAGTTCCACAGACCTTTGCGCAGGCCCTTTTGCTTGCGGCAAAGCAGCAGGAGCGGATAGAGGCGCAACAGGCTCAGCTTGCGGAGCAGAAGCCGAAGGTGGAGTTCTTCGACGCTGTTGCGGAGAGCAAGACGGCAGTGGAGATGAAGGCGGTAGCGAACACCCTTCATTTCAAGAAAGTGGGGCGCAACAAGCTGTTCGAGATACTGAGGGAGCAGAAGGTACTGACGGGGAACAACATGCCGTACCAGAAATATGTGGACTCGGGCTATTTCAGGACAGTGGAGCAGAAATACGCCACCCCCGACGGCGAGGTACGCATAAGCGTCAAGACCCTTGTCTATCAGAGGGGCATTGACTACATATGCCGTCTGCTGAAGAAGCTCGGGTATGCCGAGGCAGAGGCCGTGGAGTGTGACGTGCCTATGATTGGTTATTGAAAGCGTTTTGTGAACAAGCGAGAATTGACGGAAACTTTTTTACAAGCTCTGTTTTTTTTCGTAGCGATACATATATAAAAAAATTACGTTATGGGAGATATAGTGTATATAGGGATAGACCCCGGCGTGAGCGGCGGCATTGCCGTGCTGGACGCGAACGGAGGGGTTGTGGAGTTGCTGAAGATGCCTTCTACGCCGCAGGATCTGCTTGAGACACTGGGTCGTTACAGGGAGGGTAGCCGGTGTGTGCTGGAGCGTGTCGGCGGTATGCCGGGCAACGGCGGCAGCGCGATGTTCAATTTCGGCAAGGGATTCGGGCACTTGCAGATGGCGTTGCTGGCCTTGGGCATAGCGACGGACGAGGTGACGCCGAACAAGTGGGAGAAGAGCTACCAGCTGGGCAGCTCCGGCAAATACACGAAGACAGAGTGGAAGAACAAGTTGAAGGCGAAGGCCCAGCAGCTGTTCCCCACACTGGGCAGGAAGATAACGCTGGCGACGTGCGACGCGCTGCTGATAGCGGAGTACGGCCGTCGCCAGAATCTTTGAGCGCGAGTTATGCTGACGATAGCCATAAGGCAGGGTTACAGGCACCCTCCCACCCCACTCAGCGACAAGGCACCGTGCCTGACCGCCGGGATTTCGCACAGGACAAACAGCTACGGGCTGACACACATAACAGAGATATATGAAAGCGATAGTGCTGAACAAATACAGGAACGAGCTGGGCAAGGTCCGCAGGAAGGAGTATGACAGCGGAGTGCGTGACGGCGAGTGCAACAGATCCGCGATGAACGCCTTTTCGTGCCGTTCGGACAACAAGGCCGGCACCATGCCGACAATGAGCAATTTCAACCTTCTACTGGAGATAATATGACAAGAGAGGAGCAAAGACAGATGGCCACGGAGCTGTACCGCAAGGTCAGGTCGGCGCAGCTCGCCGCCTTCAAGAGGCGTATGCCCGAGGGCAAGCGTGGCGTGGAGTTCGAGTGCGGCGGCAGGACGTATGTAGCCGCGATACGTCGTCTCACTCCGCTGGAGTGCATGCGCTTGCAGACCGTTCCGGAGAGCTACGAGTTCGTGACGAGCGACACCCAGACGTACAAGGGTCTGGGCAACGGGTGGTCGATAGAGACCGTGAAACACATATTCGGCTACATTCCCGAGGAGAGGCGGAAGCGCGGCCTGAAGGTGCTGTCGCTGTTTGACGGCATCTCGGGCGGCCAGATGGCGTTGCGCGGCATCGGCGCGAAGGTGGACCTGTACCTCGCGTCGGAGATAGACAGGCACGCGATAGCGAACACCCAGCACAACTATCCCGATACCGTCCAGCTTGGCAGCGTGACAGAGCTGGACGTGGACGAGATAGTGGAAAAGTACGGCGTGCCGGACTTGCTCATCGGCGGCTCGCCTTGCCAAAGCTTCTCGTTCAGCGGTAAGATGAAAGGCATGAGCACGAAGGGCGGCGAGGAGGTTTACACCCTTGGCAGATACATGGAGCTGAAAAGCGAGGGCTTCGAGTTTGAGGGGCAGAGCTACCTGTTCTGGGAGTACATGCGCGTGCTGACAGAGCTGAGGAGGCACAACCCGGACATCATGTTCTTCCTTGAGAACGTGAAGATGCAGGAGCGTTGGGAGCGCTGCCTGAGCCACGCCATAGGCGTGAGAGGCGTCCACATTAACTCCGCCCTGGTGTCGGCGCAGCAGCGCAACCGCATATACTGGACCAACATACGCACGCGGACAGTCGCGGGCGACGGCCTGTTCCATGACGCGGGCGACCCGTTCGCGTGGCCTCCGCTGGTGTCGGACATACCGCAGCCCGATGACAGGGGGATAACCATAGGCGACATCCTGGAGGAGGGCGCGGACGAGAGGTATTACCTCAAGGACGAGACCGTGGCTCGTCTCATGGAGCGCACCGACAAGGCCAAGCTGCAAAGCCACCTCGCGGAGCCGCAGGTGAGCGTTGGCGAGGCGTTGGCTTATATGGACGGACACAGTGAGTACTACGGCCTCACGGAAGAGGAGAAACGCAGTGTGGCGGTGACGGGTTACGAGATGGAGAAAAGGAGGTTGCATGGAAAAGGCGTTTCTGATGGGTGACGGCATTGTGCCGACGGAGAAGGCGTCGGCGTTGAACACCAAGTATCTCGGCTGGTGGTTCTATCCCGGACACAGGCAGCACACGGCAGTGCTGGAATGGCATGAGAGAGATAAAGATAAGCCGCAGGGGTGAGAGAAAAAAGCAGGTTGGACTATAAAAAGAAAAGAAGATATGGATTTTGGCAAGAAAGTGTATGCAGGCAATTTCGTGATGATGAAGAAATCGCGTGCGTTGAGCAAGGCAGAGATGAGGCAGATACGCGATGACGCGGGCATCCCCGAGGACAAGCGCAAGATGCTGTCGCGAGGCGCCCTGCCCTATATCCGCGTGGAGTGCGCGGGTGGCGGCTGGGCATTGGAGGTGGGCATAAACCAGACCATGTTCGAGGCCCTTGACCACCTGAGCGTTGCGCGTGACAAGACCGGCGACTGGCGTGTGCCGGGCGTAGAGGGCAAGAACGCGGCTGCTGTGCTGGCAGGCATGTTCGTTGACACCACCGTCGTGGGCGATGCGGAATACCAGAAAGAGAAGCTTCGCGTCATGGGCGAGTACCTTGACAGAAAGACCGCAGAAAAGAAAGAAAAGGAAGGCAAGCCGGAGGGAGGAGAGAGCGATGGACGAGAAGAAGCTGAGTGAGAAGATGAAGCGCGAGGCCGTGAGGCTCGGCCTGTGCCGCCAGTGGACCGACGAGTGGGACAGCTGCTCGGACAGGGACAGTCTTGTGGAAAAGTTCGTCCGTGGCCTTGATTTCTGCATAGAGCACGACTGGCCGTCCGTGAGAGAGATGAAACTCCATTTCGGTGGCGTGATGCACCGCCACGGCGTGTGGGCCGACGAGAATGTGAGATGCCGCAACTCCCCCGTTGTGGTGCTGAACGGCGAGTGCGTCGCCGACCTGCTGTACGACGGCAAGAGCGCGGGCGACGTGTATGTGCGTCATGAGAGCGAGTGCCGCATAAAGGTGAGAGGCCTGGCCAGAGTGTTCGTGAGCGTGTACGACAACGGCTCGCTGAACGTAGACTGCGAGGAGGGGACGCGTTGCTTCGTGTACCTCCACGGCGGCGGCATAGGGGTGATAAGAGGCGACGCGAGCTGCGTGACGGTGAGAGACAGGAGAAAGGAGGCGGGAGAATGAAAAAGAGCAACGGAGAGCTTATAGACCTGCTGTTCGCCCAGCTGTTGCAGCTGAGTGCCGAGGACAGGTTCGACTTTGAGCGTTTCAGGGAAGACTGGGGCCGGTCGAACAGCGAGAAATACAACGACATGCTGTCAGGCTTCTGCCGTAGCATGAGGGAGCTGGCCAAGAGCTGCCCCGTGAAATACAACGCCGGCGCCTACTACATGTTCAACGGCAAGATATACGAGGTTGTAGACACTGTGGTCGTGGAGCAGGCATACCAGATGCTTGTGGAGAAGCTGCGCATAGGCCCCGCGATGAGCCGTCCGACGATACGCCGCGACTCCTTCACGGAGGTAATAAAGAACTACAACGTGCTCGTGCCGCAGTTCGACGTTGTGGCGTTCAGCAACGGCGTGGTGGATTTCGGGCTGTCACGGACGAAGCCTCAGCCCCTGCCCTACTCCCCCCACTACCATGTGACCTATTTCCACCCCTACGACTTTGACCCCAAGGCCAAGTGTCCGAGGTGGACCGCGTTCCTCAACGAGGTGCTGCCCGACAAGGACCAGCGCGACATCCTTCAAATGTTCCTTGGCTTGGGCTTAGTCCAGCGAGGCGATGCCTACAACCCCTACGACGGCAAGATGTCGAACAAGATAGAGCTGTGCCTGATGATGATAGGCGGCGGCGCGAACGGCAAGAGCGTGATATTCGAGGTGATGTGCGCCTTGTTCGGCAGGGAGCGCATCTCTAAGATGGACTACGCGGAGCTAACCGCCGACGGCGACGAGGGCATGAGAGGGCGTTACCCCATACGGAATGCCATCTTCAACTGGTCGAGCGACAGCGACCCCAAGAAATTCGGGAAGAAGAACACAGGAATGTTCAAGCGTCTGGTGTCGGGCGAGCCGGTGCCTTACAGGAAGCTCGGCGAGAATGTGCTGGAGGCCCGCTCACTGCCCTACATGATATTCAGCCTTAACGACACCCCCGAGAGCGGCGACGCGTCTCTTGGCATGATAAGGCGGTTGCAGTATGTGTACTTTGAGGTGACGATACCGAAGGCCAAGCAGGATCCCCTTCTGGCTGCAAAGATAATAAAGGGCGAGCTGTCTGGCGTGTTCAACTGGGTGCTGGAGGGCGAGCGCATGCTCAGGAAGCGTCGTTTCGTGTTCCCCGACACGAAGAAGACCGAGCGTCTGCGCATCCTCACCTACCTGAAGACCAACCCCGTGGTGTCGTGGACCACCGCCTACCACATACGCCCCGAGGGATGGGCGCCGAACGAGGTGCCGGTGTGGATAAAGTCATCCGTCCTTTATGACAGCCTGTTGCAGTTCTGCAACGACAACGGCGTGGAGGATGACGACGTGCCGTCGCTCAACAAGTTCGGGCGTTGCCTGCGGGACGACTGCCGTTTTGTGAAGAAGCGGACCCCCGAGGGTATACAGTACAAGACCTACGGCATTACAGAGCCGGACTTGAGGCAGCATTTCCTCATAGAGGAGATGACAGAACCCGGTATTGGCGAGGAGCCCGGTTTCATAAAGGGAGACGTGAAACAAGAATAGGAGAAAAAGGGAAAAATCATGGAAGACAGGATTATAGAGATTGTGGAAGACAGGGCGATGCTGGAATACGGCCTCCGGGTCATCATAGAGGCCGCAGAGCGGAGGGCGTTGCCCGAGGAGGCATTTCTGCCCACGTTCAACGATGCCCTGCTTGAGGAGACGTTCAGGCGGGCCGTTGAGCTGGCGGCAGGCCGGAGATATAACGAATAGCCAAAGACAGGAAAGGCGCACCCTTCGAGAGAGGATGCGCCTTTATTGTTTGCCGTTCTTCTGGAAGTCGGCCTGTCCGTTCTGGAAGAGCAGGCAGTCTCGGCAGGAGCGCGGGTAGCTGACGGGCAGGTAGTAATGTATGACATTATTCTCCTTGTCAATCTCGTCCTGCTTGATTTTGTTGTAGTCGGCCTCAAGCGACACTATCTTGAGCCAGTCAGGCGATCCGTACTTGGCCTTCTTCTCGGCGATGACGAGCTTTCGGAGGATAGTCTCCTTGGAAGTCTCCCGCGCGAGTTCTTCGGGCGATATTCCGTCATTCTCCTTGTCGTCCCTCTCCCCCTTGAGTTCCGCTATCCGCGTCTGCACGGAGTCGAGAGCCTCAAGCTTTGCCATCTCCCTGACAAGCTCGGCCTTGGCCCAGTTGAGGCCCTTCCCCTGGAAGGCCACGTTCCATGCGTCAGACTGCGACCATCCCGCCGCCCTGAGGTCGGCGTAGATGAGATAGGCGGGGTCAGACATTCCGTATTTCTTCTTCAGTGTGTGGACGGCCACAGACAATGGATATTGAGACATATTGCTTTCTGTTTTTAAAGGTTAAACATTTTTGCGGCGGAACGGTGGGGTTTGTTAGGCCGACGGTGATTGTGAGCCAGGCAGACGGGCTAATCCTTGCTGTCATAGATGAACTGGATTCCACATACACAATTCAGATGGAACGGCGGGAAGGGGTCTCCGAAGCGGTGGACGTAGGCCACCTCGTCATCACAGACGGCGCATGGATAGCTGGAACCCCGGAAGACACGGAATCCCGTAGCCCCGTGCTCCCTTCCGTACTGCTGCTGCGCCCTGCCCCATGCGAGCGCCACCATCTGCCGTGCGTTTCGCGCGATGTTCTGGAAGGCCGAGTGGAAGATGCCCCTTCCGTAGGACGGCGTGGCGATGTTGATGTCCTTCTTCCTTGCCTTAGTGATTACGGACGAGACGTAAGGGTTCTTGTATCCCGTGCGGACGGCGGATAGGATTTTTTGTTCCGTGTAGCCGAGCAGTATGCCCGCCTTGGCCATACGGACGATGTCCTCGGCGAAATTGGCGAGGTACTTGGTGTTGCGCTGCCGCGAGGTGAGGCCATGGACGCTTGACGCGAGGAACGAGGCCACGCCGTCGGCAGATATTCCGAGAGCTGTGGCCGAAGCCGTGGCATAGCGTGCAATCTCCCCCTCAATGTTGTCGTTGAGCCTTGCCGTGATGGCGGAAGCCTCAGACACGAACCTGCTCTCCGCCACGAGCCTGGAACCGCGCCTGTACTTGGAAGAGAGAGCCACAATTTGCCTTGCCGCCCCGAAGAGGATTTTCTGAATCCTCGCCTCCACCCCCATGAGAGCCTTTGAGCGAGCCAAAGGATATTGCGTGTCGTTCATATAGTTTCGTTATACTGCAATAATTTTCGTTATACTGCAATTGTCCGTTTTATCACCCCTTTCGGTTGTAAGAGTCCCAGTTGTTGCGTCCGAGCCAGTTACCATTCTCGTCATACTCCGTGCCCGAGCGGTTTGGCCGTCCGGCCTTCCGTCCGTTGCCCGTGTTGATGTCCGACCCCGACTGTCCCTTGTTGATGCGTGCCGTGGCCTCCTGCTGCTCGATGGCATTCTCCGTCTCGTTGTCAGCCCTCTGCATATCCATGAGAAGGTCCTGCTGGTCCTCCTCCTTTTTCTCGCGCAGTATGCGGTCATACTCGTTGGTGACAGGAAAGTCAGGGCACCTCTCCGAAGCCGTCTGCTTGGAAAGAAACCCGTTCTGGACGGCTGCTGAAAGGTTGGTGACAAGCTCCGTCTTGTTCTGGTGGACGTAGACCTCAATCCAAGCGTGGACAGGGAGCGCCGTCATGGAAGCCATGCAGTTGTCCTCCACCCCGAACCCGTACTTGCAGATGCGGACGAGCTGGTCGAGGAATGGGTGCATTTTCTTGGCGTCATTCTCGGCCACCTCAATTGCCGGTGAGTAAAGCAGCTTTATGGCCACCCCAGGCAGGTCTCCCGATTTCAGTTCCGGTGGTTTGACCGTGAAAGACAGCTCATAGATAAGGTCGTAAGACTTGTTGAGCTGCGTGGCGAAGGCGTTGGACGCGTCAGTTCCGTTGATGAAGTCGGCGTCGCCGTCAGTGTCAAGAATCTGAATGGTCTTCGCCGCCCCGTTGTTGTCGCCGATGACGGAGATGTCGTCGCCGCTGCCCTTGAGCTTCATGATGGGGAAGGCATACGCCTTGTTGTTTTCGCAGAGATAAGAGAAAGCCTCCTCGTAGTCCTCGATGTTGTGCTGCACGGCGGCCCAGCACGGTCCGTCATCGTTGCGCACATAGGCCACGGGGAGGAAATCGAACCCGTGAGGCTTCTCCTCCACACAGTCCCAGCTGTCGATGCCGAAGACCCTCGCAATCCTCTTGACCGTCTCCTTGACCGGCCCCTCGTTGACGTGCTGGCGGAAGCGGTAGAACGTCCTGTCGTCCCACACCTCGACCCACTCGGTGCGCCGCGTTCCGTCCTCGTCGTAGTCGTAATACCTTCTTGCGAAGACCGCGAGCTGCCCCGTGAGCGAGTCGAAATGCGGATAAAGAATGTCGCCTCTCTCGAAAGAGAGCGTGCGTGTGCCGAACTTGCCGTCCTCTGTGAAGAAGCCCACGACGGCGGCTTCAGCCACCTTCATGTAAGCCGCCACGGCCTCATAGTGGCGCACCTCCATGTCATGCAGGAACCACTCCTTCTTGAAAGAGTTGAGCAGGGTCTGGTTCTCCTCACTGCGTCGGTCGCTGTCGCCGTCATCGGCCAGCTCGAACTGCACGTCATTGCCCGTCATGTGAAGTACATGCTTGGTGTAGATGAGCTGCTGGAAGGCGAAAGCCGTGCGCTGTATCTCCTGTATGTACCACTTGCCGTCCTCCGGGTTCTTGCGGTAGATGTCGGGGTAGAGCGAGCGGTCAAAAATCTTGTGGGCCGAGGGGTAGAACTCCCGCAGGAAGTCCTGCTGCGTCTTGATGACGCGGAAGAGCGTGTCCTCCGGCACGGTGGGGTCCTCCGTGTCGGCGACCTCCCTCTGGAACATCCCACCATGGTTAAGATATCCCTTGGGCGTCAGCTCGAAGAACGGCCTGCGGACGAGAATCTGTCTGAAATCATTTACGCTGTAAGCATCCATAAACCTTTAATCTTTTTGTTTTTCCTTTTCGTGAGAGTGAAAATCATGATGTAGAGCCACGACTCAAAGAAGTCGGGCGAGTGTCCCACATATTTCTTCGCGAGCTTCTTGGGGAGCAGCCTGAACCCCCTGTCGCTGCTGTTTTCGTCGCGCCGAATCATCTTGCGCTCCTTCTGGAGAATCTGGCGCAGTGGCACCTTGTCGAACCCGTTGCCCGAGTACTGCCTGTCGAGCAAGTCGGCGTCAACAGAAAATCCGAGCTCCTTAATCATCTTGTAGAAGAGCCACGCACACTGCGACTTGAGATCCTTGTAGAGAAACCTTATTCCCTCCTCCTCCTGCCTTGACTGCGCTATCGGCGCGGCCTGGTTGTTGAACGGCACGGCGTCTCGGAAGAAGCCCTTGAAATACTGTCCGATGCCCTGCATGTCGTAAGTGAAGTTGCACTCCTCCACCCCCCACTCGCGCAGTTTCGCCTTGACCGTCGAGACCAGCGTGCGCGAGTCGAGCCGCAGCACCACGAGGTCCTTGCAGTGCCATCCCTCCCAGAGCCACATGACAAAGTTGTCTCCTCCCGTGAAGGCGATGTCGGCAGAAGCCCTGCGCACTCCGTCGCCGGGCTGCACGGCGTTGTCGAAGATGGCGTCAAGGTCCTCCCTCTTCACCATGTCGTCGCCCGTGGTCTTGAAATTCCAGTTGGCCTCAAGGTCGCGCATGCGCTGCTCCTCGTCCTGCTGCGCGAGGTTGGCGATGTAGGAAGGGTCAGAAGACACGAGCTTGATGTTTTCCGAAACGTCGGCCCTCACAAACGTTGCTGACTTGACGAAGGCGTCAAACTTGGTGTATCCCAGCGGCTCGTAGTTATCCTTGTACTTTTCCCAGAGCCTGTCGATGATGCCGCTGCATTGTGCATAGACCTCCTCCTTGGTGTTGCCCCAGTAGATAGAGTCGGGCGTGTCGCCGTCCATGTAGCAGTAGCGTATGACCCCGTTGCGCTCGGGGTCGATGTATCCGTCCTCGTCGACCCACCAGTCGATGAACTTGCGCACCCACGACTCAGGGTCGGGGTTGCAGGTAATCCAAAATCGGTTGCGGATGTGCGCGGCGTTGCGGTTGTTGGTGAAGAGATACTTGAATTTCTTGTAAGGACACTGCGTGCCCTCGTCGATGCAGACATAAGCGAACTGCTGTCCCTGAAACCTCTTTCTGAAATCCTCGAACGCCCCCGCGTAGTAAGAGAATTTGAGCCATCCCCCGTTCTGGAAGTTCCACGTCATGTCGTTCTGCGACTTGTTGTAAGAGCCGAACTGCGAGAAGAGCTTGTAAGAGTCGGAGATAAGCGACTGGAGGTCTCCCTTCTCGTTGCGGAGTATGGTTGCGTGGAACTCAGGGTTCCTGATGTCCTTCAGCACCTCCATGAGAGCGGAGAAGCTCTTTGAGCCGCCACGCGAGCCTCCGCAAATCTTCACGTCGGCGTCGACGGCAAGCATGTCCTCCTGCCCGCCTCTCTGCGCCACAATCTTCAGGTTGTCAGGATGGCGCCTGTCGGCGTCACGCAGGGACTGAATGAACTCCTGCGTGAGTACCCTCTCCCCGGACGGGAGGCGGAATGGCGATGCTGCTGAAAAACCCTTCATTGCTGTTGTACTTGTTCAAGGCCGGCGCGACATTGAGGTCACACAGGCCAATATTGACACCGGAGAGCCATGCGGCCCTCGGTTTTGCATAATTATGCACTATTTTCTGTATATTTATGCAAAAATAATGAATAATTCTTTGTTTATTGCATAAATATTCATATTTTTGTGTATGAATATTCATTATTTATGCCATCTTAACAGGAAGCACCAGTTGAGCGGCAGACAAAAAACCGGAAAAGAAGATGACAGTAGAAGAACTACTTGAGAAAGTGAACAAGAAGACCGATACCGGCAAGTTGAAGTCTTTGAGCAAGAAAACCATTGACGAAGAACTCAATGACGTACTTGACGAGATGGGTGACGACGAGGAGGCAAACGACAGAATCGTCACCAAGTTGGCCAACCGTCTGAAGCGCATGGACGGCAACCTGCACAAGAACGTGGCAGACGAGATAAAGAAAGCCCGTGAGGAAGCCGAGCGCAAGAAGAAGGAAGAGGAAGAGGGCAAGAAGACAGGCAAGCAGAAGAAAGAGGAAGAGGGCGTGGATCCCGACGACAAGTACGACAAGCTGCTGGCCAAGCTTGAAGCCCTTGAGAAAGCCAACGCTGAGCGCGACAAGAAAGCCGCAAGGACTGCGGTGATGGAGTCGGTGAAGAGCGGTTTGAAGGACAAGTTCGACAAGGCTGGCCTTGAGATGAAGAACTACTTTCTGAAAGCCGCGCTGTCGAAGCTGGAGATACCCGACGAGGACGCGGACGTGGACGAGCTGGTGTCGAAGGCCGAGAAGATATACACCTCAGAGTACAAAGAAGCGACAGGCGCGAGCGGTGTGCCGAAGAAGGGACAGCAGGGAGGCTACTCCGGCGACCCGACGAGCGACGACAAGTTCATGGACGGCATAGCCGAACGCCGCAAGAGACGCTTTGGCGGCGCAGAGGACAAGAACAAGAAAGGATAACAAGAAAAATCAGAGAAAGGCAAAAAGATTATGGATAACACATCAATTTCCTACATGGAGCAGATGGCGACACGCGGCATGTTGAGCCACGGCGCGGCCATTGTGCAGACCGAGGGCGAGGTAGGCGGCATGCGCTATGTGTTCGCCGGCCTTGAGGCCCTTGTGAAGAACGCCTTTGTGCATCCGCCCATCGGCGGCCAGCTGGTAAACGGCTTCAAGGGTCAGGCGAAGATATACGCCGGAGACCTCATCGAACACGACCTTGGCTTCACGAAAGGCAACGACGGTCCCGGCGCGACCATCAAGGTGTTGAAGACCTACGAGGTGGCGAAGGACACGTCGGCGAACACCGACACGGCCATCTACATCACGCGCAACGGCTTCGTGCATATCCCCTTCACGGGCGACACCCTCATGGTCGGGCAGAAAGACTTTGCGACCAAGGGACTGGGCGTGACCGTGACAGCCGTGGAGGCCACCACCGACGATACCGCCGGAGAGGTGTGGAAGGTGACACTGAGCGCGGCCTTGGGGACGCTGAAGAAAGGCACAGTGCTGGTAGAGGCATCGGCAGCCGGCGCGAGCGTGCTGCCCATGGTGACGAACCCCAACTGCTTCGCCCCCTGCGACAACGACCTGCCGTACTGGGACGCCGGCGGCGACAAGTACCACAAGCCCCGCGTGAACATCAATTTCTGCATGCTGAACCCGGACTGCGTGATGTGGCTTGACCGCATGGGTCCCGTGCCTCCCGCAGTGAAGGCGATGAACAAGTCGCTGTACCCCGAGTTCTGGCACATCTAACCAATTGTTGAACAAAAAAGACTGATTCAGGATTATGGCAAAAATAGACATAGGCACCGAGCAGCTTGCCAAGTTCTTCACTGGACGTGGCAACAACACCTACTTGCAGAAATTCATCAACAAGGACGGTGTGCTTCGCTGCAACTACGGATGGTACAAGGGTCAGGGCGACATAGACCCCAACCTGACGCCCACGACAAACAACGGTGACGCCACCTTCAAGGTGCGCTCGCGCGACCTGAAGCCCGCGACGCTGATGAACCTCCGCGCCCCTCTGGCCGAGGGCCACCAGAAAGACAAGGGCGGGTTCAAGTGGTACACCGCCTCCATTCCCGATTTCGCGGCAGACGGTTTCCGCGAGACGGCGACAGAGCGTTACCACAAGATGAAGCTGTTGCAGGACGAGTTCGGCAACGACGCCGACCTCGTGGACGCATACCTCGACAAGGTGCAGGACCTCGTGGATTCCCTTGACTCCACCATGACGTTCCTTACCGCCCGTCTGGCGAGCACCGGCTACATTGACTACGAGAAGATAGCACGCGGCATCCAGGAGCCGCTGTATGACGCGAACGTGCCCAAGGAGAACCGCAAGAAGGCAGGCAAGGCCGCGTGGAGTGACGCCGACTGCGACCTGTTGGAGCAGATGCGCGTGTTTGAGGACGCCTGGCGCAAGAAATATGTGGCGTATGCCAACGTGCCCCTTGTGTGGGAGATGACGAAAGACGACTACAACAACGTGTTCCTGAAGAACAAGCAGGTTGCTGAGCTGTGGCAGAGCTGGGCCAAGGCCAACTATGTGGCCTACTTGCAGAACTACGGCCCGAACCGCGAGATGTTCCTCAAGTCAGTGACCGACCTGCGCGGTCTCTCCACCATAGAGATAGTGGACGAGGAGGAGCAGAACATGCGCTTTGACGGCGCGGTAGAGACCGTACACGGCTGGGCGAACGGCACCGTTGTGCTGCGTCCGGCGGGCAAGGCGTTCAGGTTCATGCGCAAGGAGATACAGGACAGGCGCATCTTCGAGGCGTTGGGCAACAAAATCAATGACGTGGCCTGGGCCACGACCAACGACGGCCTCGGCCTGCTGCGGAACATGACCACGGCGAACGGCCTGTACCAGGAGTTCAAGACCGACCTGTTCCTCGCGTCGATTCCCGCGATGCTGGATTTCCCGTACCGCTGGATAATCGACATCACGACCAAGGGATAAGCAACAGGGATGGTGAGGGAAGGCCAGCGGCCTCCCCCACCCTCCCCTCACGACAAACGCGCAAGAGATGGAAGAAAGAAACGGCATGAGGCTGCTCACCGTAGAGGAGGCCCTGATGAGCAAGGTGAAATTTGAGGTTCCTGACGAGACCCTTCACACCATACTGGTGGAGCGCGAGCTTGACGGCGGCTCTGAATACGCGACGGAAGACCGTGGGAAGACGCGCCTCGCCTACGCCGACCTTCTCAAGTGGTTCATCGTCGGCCCGAGCAAGGTGAACAACACCACGGACACGGACAACGGCTGGACCCATGCGGGCGGCGGCTACGAGCTGAGCCAGGAAGACATCTCCCGCATGCGCGCCGAGGCCAACGCCATATACGACGAGCTGGAACCCGCGTCGTCGCTGAAAAGGCGCGTGACATTCAGGCTGTCGTCGCACGGCGTAAGGAAGGCCGACCTGCTGGCGTGCGGTCTGAGGGCCCCACGGATTCAAAGATGAGAAGCGCATGAGGAAGCCGAGGATAGAGAACCCGCGTTATCCGCACAGGATAAGGATAGTAAGGACAGTGCCTGGCAGCGGCGGAGACGGCAACCCGTTTGCCGACGCGGACGCTGCTGTGGAGGATACAGAGGAGGTGCTTTACGAGGGAGAGGGCCGCAGCTACACCGACACCACGACCGAGGGTGGCAAGAACGTTGACGAGAACAAGAGGAAGGCGTCGATTCCCGTGAGATACGACGAATGGGGCGCCGGGAGATGTCCCCTTGACGGCGACACGATAGAGGCCACAGTAGGCAGCAACGTGGAGAGAGGCGTGGTGAAGGACTGCGAGCCGGACAACAACAGGACAGTGGTGTATTGGGACTTGAGGAGAGTGTAGAGAGTATGGCAAGGAGAGAATCACTTGGAGAGCAGTTCAGGGCGACGATAGGAGCAAAAGTACATATCATACTAAGCAAAGAGGTACTGGCAATGATGCACGAGGCAGCAACGGAGCTTTGCGACTCGTTCATAAAGTACGCCGTGGCGCACAAGATGAATTTCATAACGGGAAATGCCTACCGCTCTTTCACGGTCGGTATATACGAAGACGGAAAACTTGTTGACATCGTGACTACACAAGACGATGACCCGACAATGAAGACGCTACGCAAAGGGCAAGCATATCCGCTGGAAAGATATTATGACGGCACACCTGTTGGCGGCGCGATTGGAAGATATGTGGGAAAAATAGGCAGCGGAGGGCAGTGGGGCCCGACACTCGGCCCGGCAAGAATAAGGCGCATGCGCCCCAAGAGCAGGGCGCGGTACCAAATGCTTGTGATATGTCCAGTGGAGTACGCACCATTCAGGGATGCAAACCATATACATGACACGCTGTGCAGCCTAAACGACGCCTTACCAGGAATATTCTTCGGTAAGGTGACGTATGTGAAGGCACTTGATTATAACAAGACAATTTCTTTGTTGAGAAAATACACATAAAAGTCATGATGGACATAAAGCAGACATACTACGACATAGGCAACGCCGTGAAGGGCGTATGTGACAAGGTGTACGCCATGGAGCGTCCGAAGAGTGTGCAGGACAGGCCGGACAGCTACACGGTTGTGAGCTTTCCGTCCCAGATATACAACAACGAGCTGGACGATGACGGGAGATACAACGACTATACGACCACGGTCAAGGTGGAGTTGTATGTGCGTGACAGCGTGTCGGCGAGAAACCCCAACGGCGTGAGGGTTGACGTGCTGTCGGACAAGGTGGGACAGGCGCTTTCGCGGTTTCCCGTTGTCACGGCCAACATCGTGGCGTCGAACGCCCGCGTGACCCTCCAGACCGATGACGGCGACGGTTTCGCTGTTGCGATTATACAGGCAGACGTGAGAACGAGATAAGAGAAAACAAAAGGATAACAAAAAAAGAAACAGTTATGGCAATGAAGAAGATTGAGGAGTTGAGAGACAAGTTTGTGGGTCCGAAGATGATACTCTTCCAGAAGGGCGACCCTGTGGACCTGACGAAGGGCACCATCACCTTGAAGCCCGACTTTGAGCTGCCCGTTGAGGTGGACTCACTGAAGGCCACGATGGACGACCCGACCATCAACCACTACAAGGTGATAGGCCAGGCGGGCGACTGGGCGACCACAGCCGAACTGGGCGACTTCAACGTGGAGTTCGTCGTGCCGTCGAAGGCCAAGGATCTGCTGACGCTGATGTTCGGCGCGGACGCCGTCGTGGATATCACCAAGGCCACCGTGACGTCAGGCTACACCGACATTGACGTGACCACCGGCTTCTCAGGCGAGGCCCTTGAGCTGACCGAGAACCGCGTTGGCGGCACGCTGGCCATCGTTGACAAGGCAAGACAGAACATCATGGTCATCACCAACCTGGCGTTGTACTGCACGCTGGTGTGGGACGAGACAGGCACCAAGCCCGTGGCGTTCAAGTTTGCGGGTTCGGTGGAGGGCGCCGGCGTGAAGAGCGTGGCATGGCTCACGAAGATTGCGGCAGGCAGCTGACAGAAGACAGATTAAAGAAGACAGAAAAGCGAGGAGTGGCGTGAAGAAGAAAGGCTGCGCCTCGCTTTTTTGGTGATTTGGAAACCGAGTAAAAACAGTATAAATGGAAGAAGACAAGAAGGTGGAGCAGCCCGGCGTGGAGTTGCAGCAGCTGCTTGACGACGTTCTGGCGGCAGAGCCGGAGAAAGTGGTGTTCATGGGGCGGAAGCGCGAGATAGGCTGGATGCACAAGGGCACGATGCGCAAGTTTTCGCATGTGGCGTTGAAGGAGAAGGACGAGTGGAAGAAGAGCGTGAAGCTGTGCGCGGTGGTGTTGCTGAACGGTTGTTTCAGGCTGATGCTGTTGTACTGGCTGTACTGGCGTTGGCTGTACTACTGGAAAGACCCCGACGCGGTGGAGGTGCTTCGTGTGGTAGACGCGGCGAAAAAAAAAATTCCGTCAGTGGCCTGCTCGCTGCTTACCATATTAGCGACCGGGATGACGGACGTGATGATGACGATGACGGCGGAGGAAGCAAGAGCTACCCGAGCAGGACAAGCTGGGGCGCGGCCTACTCGTTAGGCGAGAAGTGGGCGTTCCTTTTCGTCTCGCGCTGGGGCATAAGGGCCTACGACTACTGGTGGGGCTACACGAGCGCACAGATAGACTTGATGGTTGCCGACCAGCCGCTGATAGTGTACAGGAAAGAGAAGAAGCGCAACGCCGACGGCAGCGTGCGGCACACGGCGGAGGAGATGGACAAGCTGTGGGACGACTGGGTGAAGGAGAAAGAGAAGGAAGGCAGCCTCGTGGGCAAGGAGATAGACCTCGGGAAGTGGCTGAACGGCGATGACGCTTGACGTGACGGACGAGGCAAACGAAAAAAACATAGAAAAAGCGACATAAGATATGGCAGACGGAAATATAGGAAGCCTCTGGATGAGCCTGGGGCTGAAGGATGAGGTGTCGAAAAGTCTCAACAAGATACAAAAGGAGTTTGAGGGGACGGACGATAAAGCGAAGAAGGTAGAGAGCGCGATAAAGGAGATAACTAAGGCTCTGAACGCGAATGAAGACCCGAAGATAACGGCGGCGGTGAGAAGCCTCATCAGACTTTTGAAGGAAGGCGGTGTGGAGGCGAAAGGTCTGTCGAACGCTTTGAGCAAGGTGGAGGGCGCGAGGGTGTTCGGTGAAATAAGCAAGGAGGCCGAAAAGACGTGCAAGGCTGTGAACAAGATGCTGGAGACGCTGCTTGGCGGCAAGGGTTCGGTAGAAATGTCGATGCACGAGATATCGAAGAAGGCGGCGGACTACTCGAAGGAGCTGGCGGAGCTGGACGCGCGATTGAAGAAGGTAGCGCATGACGGCAAAAGTGACGGCATGAGGGGCGACCAGACGAAGGACGTGCGCGAGCAGATAAGGAACGCTCAGACATTCCTGGACCTGATACAGCGCATAGACCTGAAGCAGAAAGAGATAGCGCAGAAGAAGGCTGAGCAGCCCAACGTGAACACCAAGGAGTTGGAGAGGGCGAACACCTTGCTAGAGAAGTTCGGGACGACGCTGATGGATATCATGCGTAAGGGCAACGTGGGCGGTTCGGCTATGCTGGGCAATATGCCGATGGCGTTGCGTGCGACGATGAGGGAGGTGAAGCAGACAATGGACCAGTTTGCGAAAGAGAATCCCCTGTCGGTGTTTGCCAATGGCAAGGCCAAGGCCGACGCCGCATTGTCGGATGTGGAGACACGCCTACACCGCCTGAGAGGTCTGCTGGAAGAAGGCACGAGCAAAGGCTACGACACCAGTATGCTGAAGGAGCGGATTGCCGACCTGAAGATACTGAAAGAGCAGCTTGACAGGCTGATGCTGGACGAGAACAAGGGACGCCTGACCAACAAGCCATACATGACGTCGCTGCTCAGTGACGTGGCCGTGGGGTTGAAGCAGGCAAGAAACGCCCAGTCGGTGTACGGCCAGGAGAAAGCCAAGAGCATTGCGCTGGAGCGCGAGCAGACACGAGAAGAAGAGCGCAGGGCAGCCAACCTGCGCCGAATGGCGATCCTGAGTGACAGTCTGGGCAAGAGCCTTAGCAAGGGCGAGCGCGAGGGTATGCGCGGCCTTGGGCTGAACTTGAACACACAGGCCCTTGACAAGGCGTTGGGCGAGGCTTCGGAGCTGAAGAAGAAGATAGAGGAGGCGAACGTGGCACTCATGGGCAAGGGTGGAAGAGCCTCCTATGAATGGTACGCGGCTCAGGCAAGCCGTCTGAAGGAATCGCTGGATAAGGCCACGCAGTCGCAGAAAGAGCTGAACGCGGCACAGGAGAAGGCCAACAGGAAGGCGGAGAGGGACACCAAGCGCGAAGAGGCCAAGGCCGCGCGTGAGGCGGCAGCTGCGGAGAAACAGCGTCAGCGCGAGATAGAGGTCAGCACGTCGCGCATTGAGTCGCTGGGCAGGGCGATAGACAAGATGAGGGAGGCCCGTTTGGGTTCCGTGGGCAGGGGTGTTGACACGTCGCACATCGACACGGAGATAGAGCATGCGGAAAGGCTGAGAAACTTGCTCATAAGCATAAACAGCCTTCTGCGCGGCGAGAGTTGGCGCGACAACCTCGGCCAGGTCGGAGGTCTCGGCAACGGCAGGAGAGTTGCGGGCTTCAACCAGGCCGCGCGGGCGCAGTCAGAGGCCAACGCGCAGACGGACAGGCTGAACAAGGAGAAAGAGAGAAGCGTGGAGCTGGAGCGCAAGCACCAGCAGGAGGTAGCGAAGACGGCGGCGAAGGTAAGAAACGACCTTGCGAGAGCGTTTGAGCAGGCGAAGGAGAAGGCGAGCGGGATGAGCGGCGTGATGCAGGATTTGAAGAGCCTGTTCATGCAGGGCGGCATAGTGTACGGTGCCCAGCAGTTCCTGATGAGCGTGATACAGACTGGTGGCCAGCTGGAGCAGCAGCACATAGCGTTGCAGAGCATCCTCGGGGACATACAGAACGCGAACACCCTGTTCGGCCAGGTGAAGGAGCTGGCGTTGAACTCCCCGTTCACCTTCTCGGAGCTGAACAAGGACGTTAAGCAGCTTGCTGCCTACGGTGTGGAGTATGAAGACCTGTACGACACGACGAAGAGGCTTGCGGACATGGCGAGCGGCCTTGGCGTGAGCTTTGAGCGCATAGCTTTGGCGTTCGGACAGGTGCAGGCCCGCGGCTGGCTTGACGGCAAGGAGCTGCGTCAGATTTCATACGCCGGCATCCCGTTGCTGAATAAGCTGAGCGAGTACTACTCGAAGAAAGAAGGGCGCAAGGTGACGACGAGCGAGGTGAAGACGCGCATATCGGGCCGTGGCGTGGACTTTGAGGACGTGAAGAACATCTTTTGGGAGATGACCGACGCCGGCGGCCAGTTCTACAACATGCAGCAGGTGCTGTCGGAGACCCTTCTGGGCCGTTTCAACAAGCTGAAAGACGCGTGGGAGATAATGCTCTCAGAGTTTGCGAGCGGCAACAGCATCGTCGGGAAAGGACTGAAGGGCATAATAGACATGGTGACATGGCTTGTGCAGAGTCTACACACGCTGGCTCCTGTTGTTGCAACAGCGTTTGCCGGGCCGATGCTTCACAGGTTAGGCAACGTTCTTGACGGCGGAATGAGTAAAGCCATCCTCAGTGCGAAAGGAGGCATGGCCAACGACTACACACGGAAATCGCTTGAGGGAAAGAAACTGAACAAAGTAGAGCGCGAGATATTGGCTACCAAGAACCAGATAACTGTCACGGACATAAAGAACCTCACCAGAGCCAACGCCTTGACCCAGGCAGAGCTGCGCAGACTGTATGTGTCAGGCCGTATCACCACAGAGATGTACAAGCAGGGCATGGCCCTGAGCAAACAGCAGGGACAGGTGGGCCAGCTCACGATGATGGAGCGCATGCGCAACAGCCTGGGTGGCTGGGTGACAGGCGGTGGGGCCAAATGGGGTGCGCTGGGCGGTCTGGCCCTTGGCGGCTTGAAGAGCCTGGGCAGCTCGATATTGGGATTCTTCGGAGGGCTGCCAGGCATAGCTATCTCGGCGGGACTTGCAATTTTCTCATACTACAAGCAGAAGAGTGCAGAGTTGAAGCAAGACATGGAGCAAACCCTCAACGAGCTTAAAGACCGCTCGACACAGATGGGCGAGTTCTTGCGCGACAACGACGCGGACAAGGCTATAGCGGGCGGTGACATGAAAGAGATAGACAACATGATAGACTCGTACAAGGAGAAGCTGCGCCAGATTTCGCCCGAAAGCGCACAAGCCTTCAAGATGAAGGCCGACGAGATAGCGAGCCACAAGGAACGCCTGAGATACCTGCAACAACAATTGGAGCTGCTGCAAAAGGCCAACAGCATAGCCCAGAAGAAATCGCAGGACGAGGATACCTACGAAAAGCTACGCGATGACACGAAGGATGCCGTTGATGCCACCAACGAGATACTGAAAGCGTCCGCCGCCCTGCGCAAGGTACACCTCACGGGAACTGAAAAAGGCGAGTATGATGACGCGAAGAAAGACTTTGACAAATACATAGAATACCTCGGGGAGAAATACAAGAAAGAATTTAAGAAACTGAAAGACAGCCCGGAGCAGCAAGAGGCTTTCCGTGCCCTAAGAGACAATCTGCTGGCCGCACAGGGCGCGAGCGAGGAGGGTGCCATCCAGATACGCTCGGCCCTGAACCGCTACCTCGGACTGGAGGACACCGAGATGGAGACCGCTTTCGCGAAGAAGCTGATGGAGATGGTAGACACCACCTTTCCCGACATCGCCGACCGCATAAGGGCGCACAAGGAACTTGACGAGGAGAGCAAGAAAAAGGTAGACAATCTCATGCGCGGCGCGGTCAGCCAGCTGTCGATAGACTACCCTCTTTGGGAAGAGAGCCTTCAGGATCTTCTGAAAAACTCGAATTTTGAGGCGAGGATAAAACTCGTGTACGACACGGGAGCCGTTGAGGACCTCGACCCATTCCAGCAGCGCATATACAACAACATTCTCGGCACGAACATCACGAAATGGCGTGAGAACGCCCTGAAATTTGACGAGCTGAAACCATTTTTGAAAGGCGTTACCGACATGTATACAGCTCGCAATAACGTAAAGACAGAGCTGGAGCAGCGTTACAACAAATGGAAGGCCGAGGAGGATGCCAAAAAGAAGGGTAAAGGAGACGAGAAGGAACGCCTGGCCCGCAAGAAAAGCTATGAAGACCTGTGGAACGCCGCATATATGGGTCTTGGCTATTCGTACACCCCAGAGGACAAGAAGAGCAACAAGACCCCGAAGACCAAGACACACGAGGAGGACGAGGAGCTGAAACGTCTGAGGCAGCAGATGGATGACTACAAGGCGGCGCGTCAGATGTACCAGAAGCTCGTTAAGGAGACAGGCATGGGCAAGGCGAAGGCCAGGAACGAGGTTGTTGGTCTGTTTCCCAACCTCGACTGGAAGAAGCTGGACTTGAGCAACTATCTGGGGAGCATAGACAGGCTGATGCCCGGCAAGGGCTTCTGGACCACTCCGGAGCGGAAGAGCTTTCAGACACAGATGAACAGGGAGAAGGCCGACTGGAAGATTTCGGAAGAGCTGAAACCCGAGTGGGAGCGCGTGTCCCAGAATTTCAAGGAGGCCCTGGAGAAAGGCGTGAAGCAGGCCGACCTGGAGAAGGAGCTGCTGGAGAAGACGGGCAACGCGGACTACGCGAAGCTGGCATGGGAGGACGGCGCGGTGTGGGACGGCCACACGCGGAAGATGGCGGAAGACTTCAAGACGCAGTTCGGGCAGGACGTGGACCTCGGCATGACCGACGCGGACGCGAAGAAGCACTTTGAGGAGTTGCCTCTGGCCTATGAGGAGTGGCAGAAGATAACGGGTTTGGTGAAGGACAACTATGTGAAGTTCCTTCAACAGGGCGCGGACATCATGGTGGAGACGGCGAGCACCGCAGAAAAGCTTGCCGCCGTTGACGCGAAATATGAGGGCAACATAAAGAAGGCCGAGGCCCAGGGCGACACCGGTCTTGCCGTCCGCTACACGCGGCAGCGCGAGAAGGAAAAGAACACCGTGAGGAGCGACGCCTTCAAGAAGAGCAGCGACTACCTTACGTTCTACGGCGCCATTTCAGAACTCGGCACGGACAAAGCCTCCGCGATAGCCACACAGATAAGAGAAAACATCAACCAGTCGTTGCAGGACGGCACGATAGACGCGCGAGAGTATGCAAAAGAGATACAGCAGCTGGACGAGCAGCTGAACAAGCTGTCGGGCGGCAAGAAGACCTTTTGGAACTCCGGCCTCCAGGGCGTGGCCGAGCAGCGGCTTGAGAACGCTAACGATAAGATGACCGCAGGCGCGGCCTTGAAGCAGGAAGGCGAGCAGCTGCTGATGGAAGGTCTGCAAGAGATGGATCCGGCAAAGATAGCAGAGGGCGCGGCGAAGAAGAAAGAGGGTGAGGAGAAAGCCAAGCAGGGCGAGGCCGAGGCCAAGGCCGCGCTGAAATTCAAGGCGGCGATGGCCAAGGTGAGCGAGGCGGCGGACAAGATAAACGCCAACATACAGAGCGTTGTCGGGACGTTCAACGACATCAAGGAGACGGCCACCGCCCTCGGCATAGACACCGAGAGCGACGGGTGGCAGGACGCCACAGCCTTCTTCACGGCCCTTGGCGGTGTGTCAGACTCGCTCTCGAACATTGTCAAGAGCGGCATGACCGGCAACGTGGGCGGCGTGCTGCAAGGCGTTGTCGGGGTGTTCACCTCCCCCATCAAGGCTCTCGCCGCCGTCCATGACGCGAAGCTGGACCGCCAGATAAAGCTGGCCGAGCGTAACATCACGGAGCTGGAGCGGATGAGCAGCAACATCCAGTCGGTCATTGAGAAGGCCCTCGGTGGGCTGTACAGCTACCAGATGGACGCGGCGACGAAAGACACGCTGAAGAAAGTGACGGACAGCTACGAAAACGGGTCGAAAGGGTGGAGAGGCAAGATTGCCGCAGTTGTGGGGAAAAACTCAAGCAGCCAGTACGGCGAGGACACCTACGAGGCGGCCAAGGCCAGCCTGTCAGACCCGACGAACGCCTACCAGGCCGAGAAGGCGTCGCTGCTGGCCCAGCGCGACGAGATAGAGCGTCAGAAGGCAGCGGAGGAGGACAAGAAGAACAAGGACAAGGACAAGATTGCCGACTACGAGCAGCAGCTGACAGAGATGAGCCTGAAGATAAAGACCATGACGCAGGACTTTCTGAAAGACATGTACTCGATAGACATGAAGAGCTGGGCGAGCCAGCTGACCGACGCCGTGGTGAGCGCGTGGGAGAAGGGCGAGGACGCGATGGACGCCTACAAGAAGAAAGCCAAGGAGCTGGTGAAGGACGTGACAAAGAACATCGTGAGCCAGAAATTCATGGAGAAGGCGTTGGAGAAGCCGCTGGAGTACCTTGAGAAGACCGTGGACGAGAAAGGCAAGCTGGACGAGGGCGACATGGGCAAGCTCGTTGACGGGCTGATGGCAGCGGGCGACCAGGCCGTGTACAACATAACAGCCGTGATGGACGCTCTGAAGAAGCAGGGGTACGACTTCACGGAGGCCGGCACGGGCAGCGTGTCGTCAAGCATAAAGAGCGTGACGGAGGAGACGGCAGACCTGCTGGCCTCATACCTGAACGCGATAAGGCTGGACGTGAGTGTGAACAGGGCGCAGGTGAAAGCCATCGGCGAGCTGTTGCAGGAGCAGGTGCCGGAAATGGGGCAGATACAGAAAGCCCAGCTCGGGCAGCTGACGCAGCTGGTGGTGCTGGCCGAGCAGCGGAACTCGAAGATTGACTGGATGATGAACTGGATGACGGCAGTGAGCACAGCCGGACGGAAGAAGGTGTATGTGTCATGACAGGCCAAAGAGCGAGTAAAAAGTGGATAATTATGCAGAAAATATTGTATAATTATTCACTTTTTTGTATTTTTGGAGGAAAATTTGAAAGTTTATGCACTACTATAAGATTCTGATACAGAAAGAGAGCGACGCCGGAGAGCAAGAGGCAGCGGTGAAGGACACCGTTGCAGACTTCGGCGTGTGGTGTCAGGAGATGCCGTTCGACGTCGGCATGGACGTGAAAGAGCCCACCGTGAGGGACTGGAAAGACGAGGACGGCGAGGACTCGTACACAGGAGGCGGGTTGTTCGTCTCGGCCTACGACATGAGCGTGAAATGGGTGGCGAAAGGCGCGCCCGGCACAGTGAGAGAGAAGGTGAGAGCCTTTGTCGCCTACCTGTCGGGACGCGACGGGAGCGGTGTGAAGATGAAGCTGTACAGCGAGTGGAGCGGCGCGGGACGCCGGCATGTGAGGCTAAAGAAGGTGGGAGACAGCGCGAAGATCGACCGCTGCGGCGACATTGAGGTGGTGAGTTTCGACACCACCCTTAGAGTGGAAGACCCCGTGACAGAGATTGCGCTGAAGAAGAGCTGACGAGACACAGGAACAAAGACAACAATCAGAAGGATGAGCTGGAAGATATACCACAAGGACGGCACGCCGCTGAAGGACAAGACAGGCAGGGCGGCCGAGACACACTCGCTGGAATACAGCGGCGAGTGGATGGGCGAGTGCGCCGTGACCTCCACGTTTGAGAGCGCGTCGGCGATGGGTTTCGCCATTGGCGACTGGCTGGAGTACAGAGGCGAGCGGTTCGTGCTGAACTACGACCCCGGCAAGCGTAAGCAGGGTCGTAGCGGAGCCGTGGGCGACGCCTTCAGGTACGAGAGCGTGAAATTCAACGCCCTGAGCGACGAGCTGACACAGGCCGAGTTCATTGACGTGGTGCTGGGCAAGGACAACCAGCTGCACTACACCGCCCTGCCCGTGTTCACCTTCTACATAGAGACCCTTGACGACCTTCTTGACAGGCTTCAGGCGTGTATGGACGAGCAGCTTGGCGAGGGCCAGTGGCACTTCTACTCAAGGAACTGGGAGCGCAGCTCGCAGAGAGGCTGCGACGGCGGACGGTGGGAAGAGATGTACGGCGGCAAGGCCACGGCGGACGGCGACACAGGCGTGAGCGACACCGAGATAGACAGCACGTCGGTGAGCATAGACAAGCAGACGGTGTGGGACGGCCTGGCGTTGGTGAACAGCCAGTTTGACGTGAACTTCGTGGTGAAGAACCGAGAGGTGTTCGTCGGCACGGCGGGGCTGCCCACGGCCAACATATTCAAGTACGGCAAGGGCAATGGCCTGTACGAGATAGACCAGGACGCGGACAGCGACCAGAAGGTAGTGACACGGATGAGAGCCTACGGCTCGGACAAGAACCTGCCGACGCGCTACTACTCGACCCTGAACATGGAGGTGTGGGCGGAGAGCAAGAACCTGTGGGCCATGTACCAGGGCAACGAGGTGGTGGGCCTTGACATCACCACCGACCTCGCCTCGTCGAGCATCTCGGCCTACTTCCACATTGTAGCCACAGGCAAGAGCGGCGACTACGCGGTAGACATAAAGGTGGGCGAGCACACGGCGAGCGGCACGGTGACATCGGGGACAGGCGCGGACGGCACAGGCCGCTGCGTGGTGAGTCTGCGTAAGAGCGACGGCACGAGCGCAGCGACGATGGGCGCGATGGCCAACGAGCTGTCCGGTGGCGGCAGGGTGTACTTCACGCGCGGCGTGACGCGCACGAACTTCCCCGAAGACCACAAGGCGGCGTCGAGCGAGAACCTACCCAACAACATGGCCTGTGACAGGCTGATGCTGCCCGGGTTTCCCAACCAGTCGTTGCAGGAGTGGTGGGACAGCCAGGACGAGGCCACGCGCAAGCGTCTGAACCCGACGGGCGCGGAGCTGCGCTTCTCGACACAGAAAGACAGGCCGTGGATAGAGAGCGCGAACGCCGACGAGGTGGGCGTGAGGCCGGGCAGCGTGTACTTTGACACAGAAGACACAAAGAACAAGATTGAAGAGATATACCCCACGCTGGAAGAGATGAGCGTGGGCGGCGAGCGCGTGGACGAGATAGCCGCAGGCTCGTCGGTTGAAGACAACGGCGTGTACAGGGAGGGGCAGACCGTGCCCGGGTTCACGCTGACCTTGAAGAAAGCCCTCGACATAGACATAAACGACCTGAAGAGCGACGGGTTCAGTGTGGTGATGAAGGACGGGATGTGCGCGGGGCGCACGTTCCAGGTGGGGGGCAGCGAGAAGAAAGACGGACGCTGGGTGCTGACGATGCAAAGAGTGGAGGACGGCGGCGTGTGGTACCCCTACAAGGACTTCCAGATAAAGGCTGGCGACCATTTCGTGCTGACAGGCATAGAGATGCCGAAGGCGTATGTGGACGCGGCGTCGGAGAAGCTGCTGGAGTACGCTATAAAATGGCTGCTGGCCAACGACTACACGCGCTACACCTACCAGCCGAAGGTGGACGAGATATTCATGGCGCGGCAGCACGACGCGGCCATGGCCGACAAGACAGGCGCGACAAAGAGCCTCCACGACACGTTGAAGGAAGGCGATCTGATGCTGTTTGAGGACGATGACCTCGGGATAGACGGGGCCGTGACGATAAGCCACCTCACGATAAAGGAAGAGGACGGCAAGATACCGTCCTACGAGATAACGCTTAGAGAGGACAAGGAGGTAGGCTCGATACAGAAGATGCAGGAGCAGATAAACGCCATCGTGGGCGGCAACGGCGGCGGTGGCGGCGGTCTGACGCTCGCCCAGGCGCGGAGCGTGGTGGAGAGCGAGGGCGGCAAGCACTTCCTCTCGAAGACGGGGGATGACACGGCTGCGGGCCTTATCGGTTTCGGCAAGGGTCTGACCACGGGCGGCTACTCTGCGGGGAAGACGGGCGGCTCGCTGGACGCGGAGGGCAACGCGGAGGTGGAGAGCCTCGCGGTGCGCGGCGACGCGAACGTGGGCGGCGGCCTGACGGTTGGCAAGGGCAGCTGGATTAATGCCGACGGGTCGGCGCGTCTGGGCGACACGGTGGCGGACACGCTGCGGTCGGCGACGTTTGACGACGTGCTGCAACGGGGCTTCGGGCTTTTGAGGGACGCACAGTCGGGCAAGTACACCATGAGCGTGACGGACCTGATGGTGTGGGGCAAGGCGGTGTTCACGGAGCTGGAGATACGGCGGCTGTACTCGGTGGGCGGCAACGTGTACCTGAGCGGCGCGTCGGGGAGGATTCAGCATGTGGCTGCGGTGTACGGCGGTGACGGCGTGACGGTTAGCGGCTGGAAATGCTGGCTGCTGGCGGATGACGGCACGACGGCGACGCAGAACTGCTTTGCGCGGTACGACCAGGCGAAGTGCCAGACGTTCGGCATTGAGGAGGGCGCGCATGAGGGCGTTGGCAACCGCTACTACTGGCGGCTGGTGACGGACGCGAGCACGGCGAGCGAGGAGATAACGGACGCGGATGGCAACGTGCTGTATGAGGCCAAGAGGTTCGCGTGGGTGGTGCTCTCGGCGACGGACTGCGAGGACGCGGCGACGAACGACGCGCCCGCCGCCGGCGACGTGATTGTGCTGGACGGCCACAGGCAGTTCGCCCAGGGCGACGCGGAGGGGCGCGACAAGTACAACGACAAGAGCCGCACGAACGTGATGATGCTCCAGACCACGGGGTCGGACACGGGGGCCGTGCCGAACATCGTGGCCCTGACGGGCATAACGGACTACCGCCACTCGGAGGAGGGGAACAAGTACTCGAACACGGTGTTCGTGCTCTCGCCCGAGGAGGTGGTGTTCGTGAGCGCGAGGTTCAAGTGGATTTCGGCATCGGGGGACAACATCGTCATGGTGAATTTCCGTGGGCCGTGGCAGGAGGGTGAGGAGTATTACTACTATGACCAGGTGAGCCACGGCAACGCGCTGTGGACGTGCGTCGCGGCTGGCGGCAAGAGCACTACGGAGGAGCCGTCGGACGGCAGCGCGGTGTGGCGCAAGGAACTGAGCGGCGGTCTGCCCGGGGAGAAGGGCGACAAGGGAGAGGACGGTGTTGCGTACCTGCTTCAGGTGACGAGCGACAAGGGCACGGTGTTTGTGAACGGCAGCGGCACCTTGAAGCTGACGGCGACGCTGTACAGGAACGGGGAGGACGTGACGGACACCATTGCGCAAAGTTATTGGTCGTGGTACAGGGTGAGCGCGGACACCACGGACGACGCGGTGTGGAGCCGCCTCCACGAGGGCAAGGGCAACACGGTGACGATTACCGGGGAGGACGTGGCGAGGGTGGCGCAGTTCGGGTGCCGCGTGTATGTGCCTGACACCACGGCAAAGGCGAAGGCGAGGATAATAGATTCGCTGGAACAGTGATTTTTTTTGCAGACAACCATTATATAAAAATATAAACTTAAAAAAAGGAGAAAAAGACATGGCAAAAGTATTGGCAAACGGCCAGATTACAATCGTTGACCTCAACGACGGCAAGGCCGTCCAGTGTTTCACTCAGGCTTCGCTCGGCGACACCCAGATTTACACGCCCGACACGAACACCTACACGCCCAGCTACTCGGCAAGCAAGCCGAACGTGATTACGGCCAAGGTGTATGTCACGGGCAGCTCGGATGACCAGGCCCCCACATCGGCATGCACGGGCTGGCAGTGGAAGGTGGACGGCGTTACGGCCACACCCGTGAGCGGCAAGAGCTGGCAGCTGAACGTGTCGGCCAACATTGACAAGGACACGCCAAACAAGCAGATTGAGTGGTCATGCACCTACACGGACAGCGAGACAGGCGCGACCACCAAGTGCATGGGCTACAAGACCATCAGCATGGCCAAGAGCGGCGGCGCGTTGCAGCTGGTCCAGATAGAGACTCCCGACGGCAACACCTTCGACTCCTCGAACTCGGGCAACACTCTGCGTGCCGTGGCCAAGTTCTATCGCGGCAACGTGCAGGACACCTCGGTTACGAGCATGAAATGGCAGAAGCTCGACATCAGCAAGGGGACATGGAGCGACCTGACGGCGGGCGTGAGCACGTCGGGCGGCGTGAGCACCCTTAGCGTGAAGGCCGATGACGTGCTGAACTTCCAGACATTCAAGTGTACCGTAACGGACGGCAGCGACACGGCCTACCAGATTGTGACGTTCTTTGACGCGAGTGACCCCTACGTCGTGGAGGTGTACTCGCTGACGGGCGACAAGATTGTGAACGGCTCGCAGGGTACGGAGCTGTTCGCGAGAGTGTGGCGCGACGGTAATGTTGTGGAGGACGGCGCGGCGGTGAAGGCCGACACGTCGCACACGACAAAGTTCACCTACACATGGACCAAGTACAACGCCAACGGCGTGGCGACGAACTGGAACGGCAAGAGCAGCGCGGTTAGCGAGAGCGTGCTGCCCTATGTGACGGTGAGCAAGGATGACGTGTCGGTGCGTGCCACGTTCACCTGTGAGGTTTCATCAAAATAACAGGACACAATCCGGACTGTATGGTTATAGGCAAGGGCTACATAACGGTGGCGGCGTTGAGTGACGGCGCACAGGGTCCGCAGGGCGAGCAGGGCGCGGCTGGCATTGACGGGGTGACGGTGACGGCCTCGCCCTCGTCCATCGTGCTGAAGGCGAAGAAGACGGGTGAGGCGACGTTCGTGGCCGACACGTCAGGCGGCAACACGGCGCAGCTGTCGGTCATGCGCGGCGGCACTGACATCACCGGGGCGTGCGCTTACGGCATAAAGGAAGTGTCGGGATGCAGGGCCACGGTGACGACGGGCGGACTGGTGAGGGTCACGGGCGTGGCGTTGCAGAACGTGGACGGCGCGACGGTGCCGGTGACGAGCGGCTCGGTGACTGTGGCCATCCGCAGGGCTGACGGGGTGACGATGAGCCTGACCATTGGCGTGAATGTGGACGTGAGCGCGGTGTGGGGCGGCCTGGAAACGTCGGCGGACGGCCTGAAGAGCGAGTTCACGGAACTGAAGAACGACCTCTCGGGCGATGACCCCACGACATTACAGAGGTACACCTCGAAGATTGAGCAGTCGGCGCGCAAGATTTCGCTTGAGGTGAGCGCGAACACGCTGAAGAAGGACAACCTGCTGGGCGGCACGGCGTTCAGGAGGATGGACGCTGCCCTGTGGGCGGAGAGCTTGAGTGGCGCGGTGAGGCTGCGCTGCGGAGGGTACGGCGGCATGAACTACGCCCGCATGGCGTACACCTCGGACGGCAGCACGTCGCGGTGGCTGGGCGTGAAATGGGGCGACGCGGAGAAGGCCGACGTCTCGCTCTGCCCCAACGTGAAGGTGGGGAAAGGCCGCCACACGCTGTCGGTGATGGCGCGTTGCAGCGTTGCGGGGCAGCAGGTCGGTGCGGCTGAGGTGTACACGGGCAGCGGCCCCTACGACCGTCAGGGCGCGATGACAAGTCTGTTCTCAAGGACGTTTGCCGTGGACGCGGCTGACACATGGGAGCTGAAGACGTTTGACGTTGAGGTGGCGGAGGACTGCTACCTGTATGTCGGCCTGTACCTCCACTCGTTCGTTAAGGACACGGAGGTGAGGCTTGACCTGTGCCAGCCGTGCCTTGTGGAGGGCGACTTCTACTCGTGGAGGGAGAGCACGCTGGACTGCGGCTACATCGGCGGCAACCTGCTGGACGGCGCGAGGTCTCTCTCCGTCGGGGGCAACCTCTCGCTGGTGGAGGGCACGGTGGAGACGGGCGCGGACGGCCTGTGCAGCGTGACGCGCACGACGGACACCGCCATCGGGGAGGTGCTGGAGTGGAAGCTGGACGGGAAGCTGGAGCTGGGGACGGACTACACGTTCTCGTTCTGGGCGAAGGGCAGCGGCACGGTGGCGACGTACATGTACCACGGGTCGGACGGCATCAGCATTGACGCGGAGGGCAGCAACGGCGCGTCGGTGACGGGCTGGGGCGACGGCAACATAAACTTCGCGCTGACGGGCGTGTGGACGCGCTGCTGGGTACACTGGCGCAACAACGGCACGGGACAGGCCGACCGGGTGCTGCTGAGGGCGCAGCCCGGCACGACGGTGACGGCGATGAAGCCGAAGCTGGAGGTTGGCGCGGCGGCAACGGAGTGGACCGACAACCCGCAGACCTACGTTGAGGAGGGGAGCCTCGCGCAACGCCTTTACGCCACGGGCATCAACATAACGGACGGCTCGATTGACATGACGGCGGACAAGTTCACGCTCAGGAACAACAAGGGCGAGAGGAGCTTTGACGTGGACGCGGAGGGCAACCTGGAGGCGCGGTCGCTGAGGAGCGTGAATGCCGACGGGTCGCTGGTGGTGACGGTGGCGGACGGGGTGCTGAGGGCCACGGCTGCGGACAACGGCGCGAGCGTGACCATCGGCCTTGAGGGCGGCCTTCCGGTGCTCCAGTTCACTGACACGGCGGGCAGGGTGTGCTACCAGATAGGGCTTAACGGCGGAAGGCAGACAGGCACGCTGGGCTTCGTGCTGAAGGCGGTCGGGGTGACGTACTCGGTGAGTGACAGCCTGTCGGGCGACACATGGACTGTGCAGTACGGCGGCACGGTGACGCTGAGGAACGTGTCGGCGGAGACGCTGACGGTGTACAGCGGCGACGTGGTGATGGAGGTGGATGGCTTCGGCGGAAAGAAGATTTCGCGCTCGGGAACGGTGAAGGGTGTCACGGACGCAAGCTCGGGCAAGACGTTCGCCTCGGTGTTGCCGAACATGGAGCTGGAGGTGTCGTTCGGCACGTCGCTCGGCTCGTTCGCGGAGACGTTGAAGAAGAAGAACGCGGACGGCAGCTACAACAGCTATCCGAGCGGCAAGAGGCCATGCACGGTGTCGTGGAACGGGACGGAGGTCGGCTCGGGCGAGGTGACGGGCTGACGGCTCGCGCACGCGCCCCGTGGCGGCACAGGCGAGAGTTCTTTTGTGAACAACAGTAAAGGATAAAAAAGAAAAGGAAGACATCATGAAAAGAATTGTTAAAGGCAACGACTTCACGCTGAGGATTCCGGTGATGAAGGTGGTGGACGGCGAGAGGGTGAGGTTCCCCCTGCCGGGATGCACGGACGTGGCGGTGAACCTCGTCAACGCGTACAGGCGGCTGTCGCTGGCCTTCACCGTTGACGTGAAGGAGGACAACGTGCTGCTGGCGCGGGTCGAGGGTGACAGGATTGGCCTCGGCTCTTACGCGCTGGAGGTGAAGGGCAAGCTGTTCGGGAACGACTGGCGGAGCTGCGAGTATGAGCAGGTGGAGATTGTTGACAACAACGCGGAGGCGGACACTGTGCTCGGCGGCACTGACGAGGGTGAGCCGAGCGTGGAGATGGACACGGCCATCGTTATTCAGACGGCCTTGCAGGACGTGCCGCTGGCCACGGAGGAGACGGCGGGAGTGGTCATCGTGGGTGACGGCCTGAGCGTTGATGGCAACGGGAGACTCTGCTCGGAGGTCACTAAACAGGTGCTCGAAGAGCATACATCCAAATTCGCCACAAAAGAAGAGCTTGAAGGGATGAAAACAGCCACCGATGAGGAGTTGAACAGTTTGTTGAACAGCTAAAACTCAGGAAAAGACATGAAATATTTAGGTACTAATTTTGTCGAGAAAATCAAGGAGTGGGTAAAGGCGCAGATTGCAGCCTACATCCCGGAAAGGATTGAGTACAAAGCCCAAAAGACGGGCGACACGATTACGCTGGTAAGAGTTGTGAACTCGGGAGAAAACATTGATGTCATTAAAGGCTATTTCCCGGCGAGAGGAGACGGTCAGATAAGCAGCCATTTCACTGAGGTAAGCTCAAAATATCTCTCTGCCACAAATGCCACACTGACGGAACTGAGCGGAACCAACGCCTCGTTCGGTGGCTCCGTCATGTTCACGGCCAAAGACCAGTATGGCCGTCCCATAGCCGGAACTATTGTAAACAACGACACCGTCAAGACAGGTACAATCACAGCCGAGGCCGTCAAGACGGCAAACGGTGACGCGACGCATGTGTTCGCCACAGACGGAAGAGTGGCTGATTTGGGGAAGAAGGCTGACCTTGGTGACGATGGCTTGGTAAAAATGGACCAACTGTATGAATATTTTGTTGATGAGGACAAAAGCACACCTTTTCAAAGAAATGGATACCTTGCTTTTCAAGGTAGACATACAAATTTTGCCATAGGTTCTTCCCCGACTTATGGCGATTACCTCCAGATTGGCGTTTGTTCCGATGATAGCCCCTCTAAGACCGAAATGAGTCATGGCATTTCCATAAGTGACGATTTTGACGGTATAAAGGTTTTAGATACAAGCAAGCAGTCAAGTTCTAAGTTTTTTGCGACTGATGGTTCTTTGGTGGATATGCACGATTCTTATTTCGCATGGCAAAACAACAGAGGGAAGAACGGTGCTGTCACGATAGGTTGCGCGGACAGTTGGGGGAAAGACTTTTCAACAGAGTTTGTATGTGGTGATTATTCTGTGGCTGAAGGTTGTAAGAACAGTTGTGCGTCTTCGTATTCTCATGTCGAAGGAATTGGTAATAGCTGTGAGTGTGACGGCTCTCATATTGGAGGAACTTATTGCATTGAATTTGACCCTAGTGGTCACTCAGCTATGTGGGCTGTTGGAATCGGTCAGTCGGAATCAGAAAGAAAATGTGCGGCTTTTATTGGAATGGAAACCTATCATGGCGAAAATGATTACACTGAACCAAAGAACGGCTACCTGTATCTTGTAGATGTGGGTGGCTTCAACGGCCAAAGTATTGATTACACGCAGTACAAGAGTGTGCAGGAGGTAATTGCCGACCTCACAGCTCGCATTGAGGCGTTGGAGGCGGCAAAGAGCTGAAGCAGTGAAACGGCTTAAAAAAGTTTTGCCTATGAGAGGGTTCGTGAGACGGCTTGTGACACTGAACAGGCGTGACTGGCTGGGCATGGCCGGATGGGCGGCGGTTGGTCTGCTGGTAGGGTTGGCCGCGCTGCCCGTGATGGTGGCCCGCGAGGTGTGGCAGTGGCGGCGATACAAACTCCCGAGGTTTGAATGGGAGGACGTGGTGAGGTACGGGGCGGCAATCGGACTTGTGGGGACGGTGTGGCCTTTGGGATTATTGGGACAGGTGATTTTTAACTTTTAAAAGTCAAGAGTATGAAGAAGATAAGAATTGGCAATGATATCCATTTCAAGTGGATGATAACGCGCGACGGGGCGGTGGAGAACTTCAAGGGCAAGAGCGTGGAGGTGGTTCTGCGCGACGGGTCGGGGAAGAGCTGGCCGGTGAAATGGGAGGTTAACGAGAAGGACGGCTGCGTTGACGGCGTGATGTACGGGCAGATGCAGCGGTCGCCGGGCGTGTACTCTCTGACGCTTGTTGAAAATTTCGGACAGAAGGGGATGAGCACGGTGGACTGCATAGGGGCGTGGCAGCTTGTGGCACGGCAGAACAATGCGGTGGAGGGCGAGGACGAGAGCGGCCTTGGGGTGTCGGTGGTGGAACTGAAGGGAGACCTCAGCGTTGGCGGCGGAGCTGACAGCCCGACAAAGCGGAAGCGGCCCAACTACTATATCTTCCGCAGGGCGATAAGGTACAGGTCGGCGGATGACATGGGGAAGAGGGCGGTGTATATGAGCAAGAATCCGTGTATTTATCTTACTACACGTTACAACGGCAAAACATACGAAGAAGCTGAAATGTCCGTATATCTTAACGGAGAAGCTTTAGAATTTGAAAAAGGCAACCACCACCGATACGATTCAACAGAAATTGTTGGTGGAAATGTATTCTGTCTAATAAAAAGAAATAACTTTGGGTCATTTAGTCTTTTTCCACAGGGAAGCGACCTTTCAGATTATGCCATGTTTTGGGTGGAAGAATATGAAAGCAAGGTGACAGATAGTAAGTTGCATATAGACCTGTATTTGGGTTCTAATATAATAAAAGAAAATGGAGTATGGCAGAACTATTTGTCTTTACCAAATTATTTCAAAAGCTCAAGTGGGCGTTTATATATCGCCAAGGTGTCTTGCGTGCGACAAATTTTACTTTGCCTCCAATTATTGATTTTTCAAAAAACGAGAAAGAGAATATAACTTTGGTGATTATAAATCGTAAGCAAATTGCCCGTTTTGCAATAAAAAAACGGGCTAATGTCGCGTTGGATAATCTGTTATCAACGAGAAAGAATAAGAGACGTTTTGTTTACACTTCAAATTCATATTTGCTTTATAATTCATCATTAGGATTATCAAAAAAATACATCAAGAATCCTTATATCTACATAAGGATTCAGAAACAATACCGCAAAGCGAAATGCGATGAAATAGAAGAGTATTGTGTGAGGAGATTCGTAAATAAAGCAGTAGTTGAAATAAAGAAAGTGTAGAAAATCGCCGACATCTACAACCTCGGGAAGAGATAAAGCCGGAGAGGGAACTACACTTTCATTCGCAAAGATAGGAAAATAAATTTAAACAGACAAGAAAAATGGAGATTAATTTGAAGAGGATAGCCCGTAAGGAGGGCTACACGATTGGCCACTTGTCGGTGAACGGCGAGAGGGTGTGCGACACGCTGGAGGACCGTGACAGGGGTCTGACGCAGAGGATGAGCACGGCGCAGATTTGCGGCGTGAAGGTGAAGGGCGAGACGGCCATCCCGACGGGCCGCTACATGGTTGACATGAGGACTGTAAGCCCGAGGTTCGGGGGACGGAGGCAGTACGCGTTCTGCAACGGCAGGCTGCCGAGGCTGTGCTCGGTGCCGGGGTTTGACGGGGTGCTCATACACATAGGCAACACGGCGAGGGACACTGAGGGGTGCGTGCTCGTGGGCGAGAACAAGGCCGTGGGACAGGTGCTGGACTCGGCTGCGGCGTTCGGGCGGCTTTACCCGATGCTGAAGGAGGCCGACGCGAGGGGCGAGCGGATTTGGATAACCATAGAGTAAAGGAGGAAAGGAGAATGAACAATGTGACGGCAAGCGGAGGCAAGGCTTTCGTGTGGGGAACGATGGGCGGCGAGGCGCTGGGGGCCTTGTTCGACCTCAGGTGGATGCTGGTGCTGGTTGTGGTGCTGATAGTGGCCGACTTCTGGTTCGGGGTGAGCGAGAGCCTGCAAAAGCACGAGCACTTCAGGTTTTCAAGGGCCGGAAGGCGGACGTGCAACAAGGCTGTGGACTACCTGACCTACCTGCTGCTGGGTTCGGTTTTGGGCCTGGCCATCTTCGAGCCTCTGGGCTGGGCGACGCACACGACGACCGCCGCCGTGGGGCTTGGGTTCGGCTGCGTGTGGGAGGTGGACTCGATAGTGGGCCATGTGTGCGGTCTGCACGGGATAACCAACCGTTTCTCGGTAAAGCGGTTCATCATCGCTCTCATCAAGAAGAAGGACGAGGACGTGGGCGAGGCGGTGGAGGATGCCTGGGGAGAGAAGGAGGAGAAGGCATGAAACGGGAGTGACGTGCAAAATGGTATGCAAACAATTGTCAAGTTAAAAAACATGAGGTACGAAGATTATTTGAAGCCCCTGTGGGGGCTGTGGTGGGGGCTGGTGGCGTGTGCGCTGACAAGCCTGCTGCTGGGGAGCTGCGCGGCGAGGAGGCCGCTGGTTGCCGGAAACGGGACGTACAGGGCTGACACGGTGGTGAGGAACAGCACGGTTAGGGACACGCTGGTGCTGCGGGATTCGGTGGCCGTGGAGACGTATGTGAGGGGCGACACGGTGTTCAGGGACAAGGTGGTGTGGCGGTGGAGAGACCACCGTGCTGCGAGCGTTGACACGGTTTGGCGGAACTCGGTGCGGTCGGACACCATACGCGTGCCTGTGCCTGTGGAGCGGAAGCTGACGTGGTGGGAAAGGGCGGTGGAGCGTCCTTTGGAGAAGGCCGTGGGCGTGGTCATCGCGGCGGTGGCCATAGCTGCGGCGTGGTGGCTGGCGCGGCGGTGGCTGAGGAAAAGAAAAGAGGATTAGGTTTTGGTTTTAGGTATAATGATTGTTTTTAGGTTATTGTTATTTTGTTATTGATGATTTGTGGCCTCCCTGCGCTGTGAAGCGCGGAGAGGCTTTTTGTTTAAAGGTTGTGTAGGGAAACAGGTTGCGGATTGAAAGTTGGCGGAGATTTGTTGCTGATTTTTCGGCATGAGGCTTGCTTTTTTGCGAAAAAATCACGAAATTGCGCCTTTAAGGACTTAACCAAACGATTTTTGCTATGACACAGGAACAGGAAAAGGAACTCAAGAGGATTCTTGAGGGTGTTGAGGTGAGCGAAGTGATGGCCTACATGCTCACGTCGGGCAACAGGTATTCGCGCCGTCTGCTGAAATTCATGAAATGGCTGGCCAAGTGGGTGCCGATAGCGGTGATGGTGTGGCACTCGTTCGCGATGTACGACTTCGCGAACAACCCGAGGGAGATGTTCGTCGTGCATGCGGAGCACTGGCCGAGCTACACGTTCATTTATTTCATGCTTTACCTTCTGCCGCTGGTGATAATAGTGTTCAGCAAGCTGTTCTGGCTGTGCTGGGTTTACAGGATTCCGTTCTTCTACTTTTTCGGTGTGAACGCGGTCCATGTGACTTATTGGTCATGGTACACGACGAACGAGATGACGGGCGCGAGCCTGTCGGTAATCATAATGACGCTGGCCTTCTACCTTTACTGGCTTGTGGAATACTTCTTCAGCAGGACGAGGGCGGGTCGGCGGTTCTTCTCTTGACAGAAACAAATAAAAAAAACGACACTATATGAGACACGGAATTTTCAACTACTACACGCTGGGGCTGCTGCTGAAGAGCCTTTACGAGAGCTGCATGAAGGCGTGGGAGCAGCAGCAGAGGGGCGAGAAGGTGACGGCGTGCGGCATGAGTGACGAGGACATTGAGACGTTGTGCGAGGACGTGCTGCCGAACATGCTGAACCCGATGATGAGCACGGAGGAGGTGAGGCGCAAGCTGGGCGTTAGCGAGGCGACGCTGAACAGGCTTGTGGCGCGTGGCGAGCTGCCGAAGGGGAGGCAGAACGTGGGCGGCCATGTAAGGTGGTGGAAGAAATGGGACGTGCTGGACTATTTGAGAAACAGGAAGAAAAAGTGAGGAGGCTTATTTGCAAAGAAAATTCCTCCTTAACGCAAATGACTGATACACAAGAGCTTTTTATTTTATGACATAATATTCTGTCACGTCAAGCTGTTGGTTTAAAGCGTGTTGCGGAAAGTGTGAGCGGGTTGCGGCTTTATTGGCTGTAACTCGCTAATTTTGTGGCGTAACGTTACAATAGAGTGTTGGAAAAATTCTTTAAGGTAAAAACAGAAAAAGATTGTATTATGTCAGAATCAAAGACTTATGTGTTCGGGAACGAGGGGACAGGCCAGAACGGCATGATGTCGCTTCTCGCGCCGCTGCTCCAGCAGCGAGGACTTGACCCGAACCTTCTTGTGGCGATGAGCAAGAACAACGGCGGCTTCGGAGGCGAGGGCGGCTGGTTCATGTGGGTGATATTCCTCTTCTTCCTCATGGGCTGGGGCGGCAACGGCTGGGGCGGTTTCGGGAACAACGGCCGTGGCGGCATTGCCAACGAGATTAACAACGACTACGGGCGTTCGCTGCTGATGGATGCCATCGGCGGCAACAGGAACGCGCTGTCGAACCTCGCGACGCAGCTGAACTGCACCGAGGGCCAGATACAGGGGGCGATAAACGCCCTGACGTCGCAGGTAAGCTCGGTTGGCAACCAGGTTGGCATGAGCGGCATGCAGGTGATAAACGCCTTGCAGCAGGGGAACATGCAGATAGCCGGCCAGCTGGCGCAGTGCTGCTGCGACAACAAGATGGCGATTGCCCAGCAGACGAGCACGTTGCAGAACAGCATCAACTCGATACTGAACGAGCAGGAGAAGGGCTTTTCGTCGGTGGCCTACGAGACGCAGCGTCAGACGTGCGACCTCCAGGGTACCATCAAGGACTCGACGCAACAGATACTGGACGGCCAGAGGGCGGCGGAGATGAGGGAGCTTCAGAACAAGATAGACAACCTCAGGGAGGAGAACTCGACGTTCAAGCAGTCGGCCATGACCAACCAGATTGTAGGCCAGGCCGTGAACCCCATCGCGATAGCTCTGGCCTCGTTGCAGAAGGACGTGGACGGCATCAAGTGCAAGCTGCCTGAGACGGCGACCGTGGCCTACTCGCCCTTCACGGCGATACCGAACTGTGTGGCGGCGCAGATGGGGCTGTACGGCATAAACGCCGTGAACAACGCGGGTTTCTGGGGTTAAACCAAGAGAAGCGAGGAGGACAGGACTATGATATGGGGTTATCCTTTTTCATGGGTAAACAGGAGAGGGTCGGCGGCGATAGGTTCGACTGGTGTGACGGTAGGCACGGACGCGGTGGTGTTCTCGTTCAGGAACCACGCCTTCGTGAACGCCAATTACAGAGGCACGGTATTCGTGAATCTGCGGCAGGCGATACCGTCAGGCACGACAACGACGCTGCCGGTGCTCTTCGAGACCAACGGCGTGACACAGGCCGTGAGCAAGTTTGGCGGTGCGGCCTTGACCGTGGCCGATGTTGCCGGGACTGGCGTGTATGAGCTTTGGTTTGAGAGAGACACTAACACCCTTCAGATGATGACGGGTATTGTTTAACGATTTAGCACTCAATTTCTATGTTTAGTGGACTAAGAGAGAACAGCATATTTTATGTGCTTGACAAAAGCAAGGAGCCTGTCTTGCGGATAGGCCAGGTGGTGAGCGTGAGTAACCCTCAGCCCAAATTCCCGACCTATCAGCCCGGGCAGATGGGCATGCAGGCGATGGAAACGACAGTGGACGTCAAGGTGAAGATGCAAGACGGAGAGGCAGAGTTCAAGCAGTTGCCCTCCAACGCGCAGATTGCCAACTCGGGTACCCTCGTGGTGTCAGAAAGCCGCGAGGCGATGCTGTCGGAGGTGGAGGCCCTGCTCAAGATGTCGCGTGACGTGCTTGCCAGCAAGGATTACCACGAGAAGGTCGTTGCGAGCTGTGAGCGGATTCTTGGGGTGCTCAACCCCCAGATAGCCAAGGAGAAAGCACAGGAACAGCGCATAGGCAACCTTGAAGCCGACGTGAGCGGCATGAAGGGTACGCTCAACAACATTGAGAGTATGCTGCAAAAGGCATTGAACAAGAAAGGGAGCGCCAACTCTTAAAAACAGGAAAGTTATGTATATGGTAGAAATTACAGAAAGCAAGCTGGACGAGCTTGTTGAGAACGCGGAGAAGATGCTGCGTTACGGCGGCAAGGTGATGTCGTGCCTTGACAGCCTTCAGGAGGACGGTGGCCGTATGGGCGAACGCTCGCCGATGGGCGACTACCGCGACTGGGGCCGTGAGAGCGACGTGCGCGGACGCTACGGGCGCGGCTCCGGCCGCGACGAGGACGGACGCTACGGCGAGCGGTACGGCGGAGGCTACCACGGCGGAGGCCGCTGGTGAGAGAGAGTGTGTGGGTTATTTGTTTTTAACGTGTGTGAGTGGGGTGTGGCCCTGTTTTTCCATTGTCAGGCCATGCCCCACCCTTTTAAGGAAATTGGATTATGGGAAGATGCAGGATTCCGCTTGACGTGTGGGACATGAAGCCGGAGGGGATGATTGCGTATCTGCGGTTCAACGGCTACCACTTCAACAAGAAGATGTGTGACTGGGCGGTGGGCCGGATGCGCAGGAAGAGCAAGACCACGGGCAGGGAGGAGGCGACAGAGCCTCTTGGCAAGGACGCTGTGGAGAAGATGCTGGAGACGGCGGGGCTGACGCTGGAAAACGGCGTCGGGTATGACCATGTGTATGTGGCGAATATGTGCATGGCCGACTTCTGGGGCAGCTCGATAAAGGACGAGGCGCAGATGGCTCAGTGGGTGAAGGACGTGGTTGACGACGCGGACCAGAAGGACGGCTTCGTGTTCAACCGCTTCTACGCCGACTGCTGCCACAACGGGTTGCCGATACCATGGGACGAGGTGCTGTGACCTGCCGTGAGACAAGTTTGGAAGGCCATGTGTGGCGTGTCACGCTCTTCATGGGCTACTCCACGGAGGAAGACGCGCGCCGGATCGTGTACGCGCTGAGGGGGATTGGCTGCGGCGGAGCGGCTTTGGAAGAAGCGGAGGCACACCTGTTGAGGAACAGCGAACGGAGGGGGCTGACCTACTCCAACGTGAGGCGGAGATGGAGTGTTGTTGCAGTCGGCGAGTGCCGCAGCCGTGCCGACATGGTCAACACTGTGGGGCATGAACTGCTGCATGTGGTGGCCCACGCCTGTGAGGAGGACGGGATAGAGATGAAGGGAGAGGAGCCGTGCTACATGATGGGCGAGCTGTGCGAGAGAGTGTTTGAACAGATTTATTAAAGGACAAAAACTATGGCAAAGAATTTTCCGATAGACAAGAACCTGTACTGGGTGATGAGAGTGGGCGCGATGGTGGGGCCGACGGTGCTGATGTTGTGCCACTGGGTGCTGACGTTGTGGTGGCACGGGGTTGCCGATGGCAAGCTGTGCGTGGAAGTGCCGTGGGTGACGGGGGTGGCGCTGTGGGCCATGGCATACGCCGTGCCAGCGGCGATGCTGCTGCCAGCCGTGCTGTTTTTCGGTCACGGGAGGGTGTGGAGAATACCTTTCGTGTATTTGCTGGGGGTGAGCGCGGTGAGGATTGCATGCGGAGAGATGTTTATGAATGAGTGGACGGAAACGGGGGATTATGCGATGATTGTGCTGACGCTGCTGCTGTATGGGGTGTGGGCGGCGAGACGCTCAGCCGTGCGAGAGAGGGATGCCCTTCTTTAGGCGCAGGCGATCTTCCTTGTCGAGACTGCCCCATGTGTCGGGATTGAGAAGCAGAGCCTTCTCTCCGGCACGGTTGAAGATTTGCTCGTTGGTGAGCTTTCGGGCTATTATCTTGAAAGCGAGGTCTACATCGTGCGACTCGTTGAGGTTGATTTTGCTGTTCGGGGCCACAGCCTTGAACACGGCGTCGGTGCCCCTCTCCCACCAGAACTCGACATCGCGGAAATCGCCGCCCTGGAACAGCGGGCGGAGGTTGACATGCACCACCTTGTCGAAATTGGCGAAGAGGTTGTCAAAAGTCATGCGTGCCATGCGGACGAGGGAGAGAGCCGTTTCGAGGTGGGCAAGCAGGTTGCGGTCGGGGATGCCGTAGCGGAGGAGCCAGGAGTCGATGGTCTGCCGGAACATCTGGACGTGGCGGCGGATGTCATCATCGACGGCATCGGAGAGGTCGAGCCACAGCTGGTAGCGGTCCTTGAGCGTGCGCCGCATGGCCTTGTCCCACCTGTCGTAGGCGGCCATGGCGTTGCGCATGGAGAGCTTGATGTCGTGGCGGTAGAGTTTGGGGCGCTCTTTCAGACAGGCGAGGGCATCGACCATGGCCGACTGAGCCACGTTGTAGATTGAGGCCATGGTGACGTAGTAGAGCGAGCAGCAGCGGTCTATCTTGTCGATGGTTTGCCGCTTGGTGCTGGCGGAGAGCGAAAAGGTGTTGAATGTGGTCATATTGTTTTTTCTTTAATCTTCCATCATTCCAAACGGATGCTCGTCGGCGAACGTATAAGTGTCAAAGGCTTCTGAAAAAGTGTAGCCTACTCCTTGATTTGAAACGTATAATTCTGACATTATAGAACAAATGGTTCTGCGTTGTCCCCCATCTGTCATTACCCACCCAAAGGGCTGGTGTTTCTGCATTTCCTGCCAACATTCCTCGGCGTTGCGGAAGGGATGGTACTTGGGGTCGGGCTTGACGCGATAGCAGCTGGGGTGGTCGAAGTCTGGGTTGATGCAGTCTATCCATTTTTCATTGAGACCTGTACTGTCGGTCTTGATTTTTTTTGTTTGTATCGTCTTGCCCTCAGCGTATGCCTGTATGATTGGCAGAAGGGCTTTTGCTTCGTCTCTTGTCATTGTTATTTCCTTTCTTTTTCATTTTGTCGAGCATGCGCTCGTATGCCCGGCGTTCGCGGCGTAACATGCCGTCGCGTTTGACGTTGTACACTTGCAGAGGTTCGTCGTTGAGTTCCTCTTCAATGCGGTTGGGCATTTCGAGCAGGTTCTCCTGCTGCGCGTCTTGGGTTTCCTCTTGCGTTTTCATTTTCTCCAAAACGTCAAGCCAGTGCGAATTGACGCAGCCTAAATGCGAAAAATTGTCTATAGGCATAATGTTCCGTTTTATGGCCTCCCCCTGCTTTAACGGAGGGAGGCGATTGGTTAATCTTTATCTTTGCAGAAGATAGGCTTCATCTCGGCAATCAAAGCAAGCTTTATTGCACTCGGTTTGCACTATCTTTGCTCATATCTTTTTCTATGTCCTCTATACGCACTTCAAGAATGTTGACATATTCCTTCATAAATGTGTGTTGTATAAGGATAAGCGCAGCTTGACGTGCGCCGACTTGGTTTGCTATGGCATCGAAATCCTTGTTTGCGAGGTAACACTGGAGTCCTTCAAAGCGTGTCTTCACCTCGTTGTATTCTATGCGCAGGCGGTCGAGGAATGTCTCGGATGGGCGGTAGGCTTTCTCGAAAGGCTCTGCCGGAGACCACGACTGGTAGCCGCCCTCGTACTCGACGAGGTAGCCAGCCTTGTCGGTCTCGCACTCAGAGGGACGGATGCCCTCCTTCAGGAGCTTGCGCTCGTAGGCTTCGCCCATTGTCATGGGTGCGGCCTTGATGGTCTTTGTACCTGTGTACAACTTCTTTACTTCTTTTTCTTCCATAGTTTATTGATTTTTTATGCCCGAAGGCGGTTAGACTTTCATTTCGGTTGTTAAATTTTTTTGAGTTTTATCAGTCTGAGAAGGCGGCGGAGGAAGAGGTCTTTCTTCTGGAGAAGCTCCACTTTCACCTCCTTTGCCGCATGGCGCAGATGCAGGTTTGTGGCTTCGTCTCCATAGGTCCTTTCCTTATCAGTGTAAGGTATGTAGAGGACAGTACGAAAGCTCGGGGTTTTGTGCCAGTAGCGAGGAGTGGCATAGAGCATGCCAATGACGGTGCGTGTCTCAAAGCCGTTCATGTAGAAACATGACACTTGTCTACGGGCAGTATAAATTAGACGTTTCATATTTATTTGTATCTAAAAAAAAACATTTCACTTCGGCTCGTACAGTTCGCAGTACTTGCGGCGCAGCGAGATGCGGATGTGGCGTTTGAAACAGAAGGAAGAGCCGTCCTTGGCCTTCCTTCTGTAAAGGCACGTCTTGCAGGTGAGTTTCATTCCTTAGCCTCCTCCTTGGCATTCATCCTGTAAGCCTCAAGCAGTTGCTGCTGCCGTGCGACGAGGTCAACGGCACTGTTGTAGTGGCGGAGCAGCTCCTCGTAGGCTTTCTGCCGCCCGACGCGGAACCACACGAAACAGCCGAGAGCAATGTTGATGAGAGCAATTATGATTGCAAGTGTCATTTTGCGCCTCCTTCCTCTGTGTAGGGGTCTGACGTGCCGAGCAGACGCTCGTTGCCCTCGTAGGGGATGCAGTACTTCCAATTTGCCGTCATGCAATTATAGTTTCTGTCCTTGTCGTCGGGGTCGAAATGTGAGAACAGGTCGATGCGCCACTCTTGGAAATCGTCGTCCGCGTCGCGCACCAGCACCAGGTCGAAGGGTTTGAGCCTTGGCATTGCGGGAATTTCAATGTTGAGTGTGCCGGGGTTGATTTTGCCACCGTAGTGTTCCTCTATCTTCTTAATGACAGTATCAGCCAATGTCGGGCATTTGGTAAAGGTGTTTGTCGGGGCAGCCACATTGCGGTCAAACGTGTTGCTGCCGCCGTTAACCCACACATAACCGGCATTGAACGTGAGGTATTGGTCATCTTCCCATCCTCTGAAGACGGCGTAGGTATGGCTGTCAGCGTTGCAGACCACGTCGCCGCGCTTGAAGAACTTGTCCCAGTCGCGCATGGTGGCGGAGGGGAAGAGCTGGCATTCCGCGTCTGCCACGTCTACATATCTGCCGTCGGGCAGGAAACCTGCCATGCGGTCACGGTCGAATTTCACTCCGATTGGGAATCTATCGGCAACGTCCACATACGCCAATGTCACGTTACCGAACACTGGGGAGTAGAGCTTTGTGCCTGTTGGGCAGTCGCGGAGAATGTCCGCGATGTTAGTATTGTTTTCCATATTCAGCTTGTTTAAGTTCATTTGCTATTTTGTTCCTGATCAGACGGATGTCGCCCATGTGACCATAGTCCATCATTACCTCATCGAGCACCGCGATGATGGCCTTCTTGCGTATGTACTCGCCTGCTGTCATGCGATGCTCTTGGGATGACAGGCTGCGGCATTTGCTCACTTTGTCCATGTCTTGCAGTCTAATCGTTTACACGGCAACCTGTCCGCTATCGTTATGGCCTTGTCAAGGCGGTGGTCACGGACACCGCAGTCCACGCCCACAGAAGGCTGTACGCTCTCATTGTAGGCCACCCAACGCCAAGTCCAGTATGGGTGCCATTTCTTCCCGTCAACCCACTCCGGCTGCTGCCGTAAGATTTTGTTTGCCAGCCTTGTCTTCATGATTGTTCTTTTAGTCGCATAAATCCGTTCTTTACCTCGTAGACCTTGTTGCCTACCCTTATTTCCTTGACGCTCGCGGCTTTGGAGCGTTTGATTGCACGCTCCCATTCCCTGCGCTCAGTGCGTGACATTCCGCCGCGCTTTTGCAGATACAAGTCTTCAAGTTCTGATGTGTTCATTTGTCCGTTTTTTTACTGTTTGTCTATTTCGCGCTTTACCTCACGCGCAGTCCATTCCGCGCCAACCTTGCTGACATCGGCCTGCAAGCCGATTTCGGTGTCAATCATGTCGCGGACGCGCGTCAAGAACTCCTGTTCGTAGCGGCGCGCCTTGCGGCTGGCCATGGAGCGGAGCGCGGCGCGGAGGACGCGGACGGCATCCTCAAGCTCGCGCTCCTCGGCTCTGCGTTCCTTCTGGTTCATTGCTCGCCTCCTTTCGGGAGCAGGTCGGATAGGTAACACCATTTCGTGAGTCCTTTCCTGCTTTTCCATTGTTCGCTGTAGAGTTTTTCAAGTTCTTCGTCGGATGGTTCTTCCTCACCAAGATTGCTTGCGGCTTCTTTCATCAAGTCAAACACTGTTGACTTGTTGCCAACCCAGTCGACTGGACAACAGTAGTCGTCATCTTCCGTGGCTGTGTATTGGAGCACTATTCCTTTCTCTTTCGGTTCTTCGCTCGCGTCGTGCCAAAGGTTCTGCTTGAACCAGCCAAGAGCGTCGTAAAAGGCTCTCGTGTATGCGATGAGAGCGTCGCGCATAAGCTCACGCTCATCCTTGTCGTCCACCCGTCGGTCAAGGCAAGTTTTCATGCCTCGGTAAATTTTATTTTCGTCTATCATAACTTTCCGGTTTTGAAGCCCAGCACCCTCGCGATTGCGAGGAAATCGAGGAGCTTGGTTGTTGATACTTGCGTTACATGTCCGGCACAAGTGACCATCCCGTCGGTGACGTTGAAGTAGACGTGGTTGTTGCCGGTGTCGAGATAGTATGTTTCGTATTGCATAGCGACTTTGTTTATTATGTTATTCCTCGTCGTGCCAAATTGTTTTTGGATATCCCCATTTCTTGGACATGAATCTCTCAATATCTTTGATTCTGTCCTTGTACCATTCAATCTGTTTTTCCAATATAAGTCTGTCCATTCCGTCCGTGTAGCGGAACCATTCCTCGTTTTCAAGGCGGTGGTTGTAGAATTTATCCGTGCCGTCGAGGTTGCGGTCGAGGAAGAGCGAGTAGTGGGCATCGTGCGGATGCACGCACAGAAACTCAAGCCGCTCTGCCGTCGGGCCGACGTGAATTATCACGTCCCCGGGGGCGAGCTGGGTTACATCTGTGACCCGTTCCAATTTCTTTTCATTTTCCATATTCAGGTCTTGTTAAAGTGTTTCACTTTTTTTAATGCTCCATCTGTTATCCATTTCCGCAGGATTTTAGGATGCTGGAGCAGGGCGGCACGCACGTCCTCCTCGTTGGCGAGTATCTCTACCATGTGGGGAGTGGAGAGCATCCGCACGGAGCTTGCTTTAAGATTCAGTTTCATCGGTTTTATCCTTTTTTTGGTTTGTCATTCCATCACGGCAAGAGCCTCGCCGTAAAGCTGGGGGAGCTGGCGGACGATGTTGCCGCCGTAGCTGCCTGCCGTCAGCCTGACGAACTCGCGGACGGTGGTCTCGCCGTCAAGTCTTATGCCGTGGCTGCTGACAAACTGCTCGCGCCCCATACGGCAAGAGCCTGTCAGCACATGGTGGTAGGCGAAAAGGTCGCGGTTGGGGTAAGGCGTGTCGAACTCGGGGAACTTGGCCTTGAAGGCATCAAGCCTCTCTTCTTCCGTGCTACCGTCGTAGAGCTTCTCCTGGAGTGAGGTGAACGCCTCGCGGAGGGTCGCGCCATGGGCAAACCTGTTGCCGTCCTTGACGACATAGCAGGGCTTTTTAAATACGTTTCCCTCAAGAAGAAAGCCCTTTGCCACATTTCCATGGACGGATGTCAAGGCGGTAGGCATGTCGTCTATGTCATACAGTTTATGGCCTTCAAATTCCTTAACGCCGCCGCTGCCGCCGCCGTAGCCGTAGCCGTTGCCGTTGCCGTCGCCGTAGCCGCAGCCGTTGCCGCAGCCGTTGCCGTCGCCGTTGCCGTAGCCGCTGCCGTTGCCGTAGCCACCGCCGTAGCCGCTGCCGTAGCCGCTGCCGTCGCCGCAGCCGTTGCCGCTGCCGTCGCCGCAGCCGTTGCCGTCGCCGTTGCCGTAGCCGTTGCCGTCGCCGTTGCCGTCGCCGTTGCCGTCGCCGTTGCCGTTGCCGAGACAGCCGCCTGTATCAACTGCAAGGAAGGCTCGCGCCTGTTGCTCTGTTAGCACTCCCATACTCGCTGACTTTCAAGATTCTCAATGGCCTTGCCGGAACAGGGTATTATCTGACAGCAGCCGTTCAAAACCATGCTACTGACCACGGGCGACACCTTGCCGCCCCTTATGCCGTCATTGGCTACCTGCGAAAGACAGCCTGCACCATCCCATCTCCAGATGTTGCGGACATTTTCGATTCTAACGGTTTCTCCGTTGATTTCTGTAACTGTCCCAAAATACACTCCAGCCTCGCTGGAGCGGACGATGCACTTGTTGTTGATGATGTTTTCGTACATGTTTTTTGTTTTAAAAAAGTTATTGTTTCAGTTGCGCATTATGTGGCACGCCACGACCTTGTGGA